>Ga0180437_10002246_pt1 | contig 31285 bp, 28 predicted proteins | sample SS_ome_4_FD_132410 | JGI IMG/M metagenome (GOLD analysis project Ga0180437, IMG submission 132410) | Hypersaline lake sediment archaeal communities from the Salton Sea, California, USA - SS_3_D_1 metaG | ecosystem: Environmental > Aquatic > Non-marine Saline and Alkaline > Hypersaline >... | reverse complement strand
CCGCGCTCCGGCGCTTCGTGGGTCACCACCAGGCGCGAGGTCTTGGCCACCGACGCGACGATGGTGTCGATGTCCAGGGGGAAGAGGGTGCGCGGGTCGACGACCTCGACGCTGATGCCCTCTTGCTCCAGGATCTCGGCTGCCTTGAGAGCCTTGAGGACGGCCATGGAGGTGGCGACGACGGTGCAGTCGCTGCCCTCGCGCTTGACGTCGGCCACGCCGAAGGGGATGGTGTATTCCTCCTCGGGCACAGGTCCCTTGGTGTTGTAGAGTAGCTTCTGCTCGATGAACATCACCGGGTCGTCCAGGCGGATGGCGGTCTTGAGCAGGCCCTTGGCGTCGTAGGGCGTGGCGGGCATGGCGACCAGCATACCCGGCAAGTGGTGGAACCAGGCTTCCAGGCTCTGGGCGTGCTGGGCGGCCGAGGAGCGGCCGGGGCCGCCCTGGGTGCGCAACACCACTGGTACCTTGGCCTGTCCGCCCGACATGTAACGGATCTTGGCCGCCTGGTTGGCGATCTGGTCCATGGCCATCGTGGTAAAGTCTATGTACATGTACTCCAGCACCGGGCGCAGGCCGGTGATAGCGGCACCCACCGCCGCGCCAGTGAACCCCTGCTCGCTGATCGGCGTCTGGATGACCCGGTCGGTCCCAAAGATGGGCGACAGCCCCAGTGTCACCTTGTAGGCGCTGCCAAAGGGGTCAGCGATGTCCTCCCCAAGGAGAAAGACCCGCTCGTCGCGCTCCATTTCTTCGATCAGGGCCTCCTTGAGCGCATCCCGGTAGGTGATTTCACGAGTATCGTTGTGCATAATTGTTCTCTCCAGGTTGGGCCGGTCGCTTATCCGCCCTGCAAAGGGTTGCCCAGGTAGTCAAAGTGGATGTACAGGTCGGTGAGGGCCTCCTCTGGGGCGGGGATAGGGCTGGAGCGGGCATACTCCACACCTGCCTGCAGCTCCGCTTCTATGCCGGCGCCCATTTCCTCGTCCTCCTCCTCGCTGAGATAGCCCCAAGCCTTGAGTTGTTTCCCCAGCTTTAGGATGGCGTCTTTCTTGCGCCATGCCTCCCGTTCCTCAGGCGGCATATAGAGGGCCGGGTCTCCCACATAGTGCCCCAGGAACCGGTAGGTCTTGGCCTCGATAAAGCTGGGGCCGCCACCTGAGCGCGCCAGTTCTACCGCCTTGTTCACAGGATGGTAGACGGCGATGGCATCCATGCCGTCCAAACACTCGCCGGGCATATGGTAGGATCGGGCGCGCTGGGCCAGGTCGCACTTGTACGCCGTTCTCTCCCAGGGCTGGGACAGTCCATAGAAGTTGTTCTGACACACAAAGACCACGGGCAGTTGCCACAGGCTGGTCAGGTTCAGCGCCTCGTGGAAGCCTCCCTCGGCGGTGGCGCCATCCCCAAAGAAGCAAACAGCCACCTGGTCGGTGCCCCGCATCTTGATCGAAAGCCCGACCCCGATGACGATGGGCAGGCCGCCGCTGACGATGCCGTTGGCGCCGATGATGCCCTGGCTGAAATCGGCGATGTGCATCGAGCCCCCCTTGCCCTTGCAGTAGCCCGTGGTGCGGCCATAGAGCTCCGCAAACATGAACTTGACCTCGCATCCCTTGGCGATCACGTCCCCGTGGCCACGGTGCGTGCTGGTGATATAGTCATCCTCGCGCAGTGCCGTACAGGTGCCGACCGGCACCGCCTCCTGGCCCTGGGACAGGTGTAGAAAACCGGCGATCTCGCCCGCCTCAAAGTATCTCTGGGCCGTGTCCTCAAAGCCCCGGATCAGGCGCATGCGCCGGTACATCGCCAGGAGCTGTTCCTGGGTCAGGTCGGTCGGGGGGGCGTCCTTGATTTCCTCTGTCATAGTTCCTCCTGCGTCGTTGTCATATGAATCTGTCCGAAAACCTGCTCGGAGCCCCCGTCTCGGGGGCGTCGCCCGCCCTCGGGGACGAGGGCTAGAGCTCTTTAGGTTCTCCCGATTTGCTTCCGGCTACTCGGCCGTGAGCAACAGCAACGGTTCCTCGACCAGTTGGGCGATGCGGTCCAGGAAGCGTGCCGCTGGTGCGCCGTCGATGACCCGGTGGTCAAAAACCAGACTCAGCGTCATCGTGGGGCGCACGGCCACCTGGTCCTCGTTGTCGATCACGACCGGCTTGCGCACCATACGCCCCACGCCGAGGATACAACACTCGGGCAGGTTGATGACTGGTGTAAAGCCTTCGACGCCCAGCATGCCCAGGTTGGTGATGGTAAAGGTGCCGCCGACCAGGTCGTCGGGATGGCTGCGCCCGGTGCGAGCCTCATCGATCAGGCGCTCTCGCTCGGCGACGATCTGGCGCAGGCTTAGGGCACCGACATTGTGGACCACAGGCACCAGCAGGCCGCGCTCGGTGTCGACCGCCAGTCCGATATTGATGCGGTCCAGTTGCTCGACTACGCCGTCGCCCAGGCGGGCGTTCGCCCCGGGATGCTCACGCAGGGCGATGGCGCAGATCTGGATCAGCAGGTCGTTGTAGGAGACGTCCAGGCCCTGATCTTTGTATCGCTCCCGCAACCGGACAAACTCGCCGGCGTCCACCTCGCGCAAGAGCGTAACCCGCGCCGTGGTGTGGACACTGTAGGCCATCCCCTCGGAGACGATCTTGCGCACCCCCTTGAGCGGGATGGTGGCGGCCACTTGGGGCAGGCCCGGGACGGGCACCGCTCGTTCCCGGGAAGGCACAGCCGGGCCACCACCTGCGATGATGGCCGCTGCAGTTGATAGGACGTCAGAACGGGTCACGCGACCCTGCGGACCGCTGCCGGATATGCTGGTCAGTTCCAATCCCAGGGCAGCGGCGAGGTTGGCCGCCACGGGGGTTGCCATCGCCTCGACCGCAGAGGGCGCTGCGGCCAACGCACGGGCTACATCTCCGGCCACGATGCGCCCCCCGGGGCCGGTACCGGCCAGCGACCGCAGGTCGAGACCAGCCTGGCGGGCCAGGGAACGGGCTTTCCACGAGGCCTGCAATGGCCCCGATGGGGCTGGGGCAGCGCCCGTGGTCGCCTGTGCCGTTGCGGCAGCGTGTACGGCGACCGCCTGTCCCTCTGCAGGCGCCGCCTGTGCTCGCGCAGGCGCCGCCTGTGCTGGTGCAGGCGCTTGTGCCGCAGCTGGTTGCCAGCCGGCCGGCAGCGTCTCTCCTGGTGCCGTGGCGACAGCCAGGGCGGCGCCCACCGGCACCTCCTGGCCTTCGGGCACCAGGATGCGGGCCAGTGTACCACCCTGGTGCGCCTCGACAGCCATGATGGCCTTGTCGGTCTCGACTTGCAGGATCTCCTGGCCTTCGGCAAAGGTGTCTCCCTCGGCAATCAGCCATTCTACGACTGTGCCGACTTCCATGGTTAGCCCCAACTGGGGCATGGTGATCTCAAAGGGCATAGGTTCCTCTCTGTGCGAAAAAGTCAAGAATTCGGGTGGCTTCTGCCCGCTGAGGGGCGTAGAAATGCCCAGAAACTGCTGCTCTTGGGGCCAGAGTCCACCACCTGGACCGAAAATCCGAATTCTTGTTTCTAAAGCGGCGCCTCCAGTTGGCGTAGCGTGGCTTTCCAGATCTCCTTGTCTTGCAGGGGAACCAGCTTGCTGAGGGCATACTCGATTTGACCCATGCAGGTTGTATGCCAGACCTTGCCGTCGATAAAGGCGGCGTGGCCTTCTTCGGTGGATATGTCGAGGCCGGTGAGATCCCGGCAATTGACGTCGCCGAATTCCCGGAAAAAGTCCTCCATGAGCTGGCCGATGATACGCCTGGCAGTGCCCTTGGCTTCTTTGTGATCGTAGATCCGCCCTTCGGCGAGGCGGCCCACCGCTATCGCCGCGCCGGAGATTGCCCCGCAAATGCCACCGCTCCAGGCCACGCCTCCATTCAAGGCCATGGCCGGCGACGAGTCCTCGGCGCCGGGCAGGCCGTAGGCCTGTTGCAGGACCATCAGGGTCGTTTCAGCGCAGCCGTAGATGTTGTCCTCGGTGATAAAGTAGGCACGTGCCTTTTCGATGGCTTCCTGTTCAGTCATGCAGGGCTTTCACACTCCAGGCGCTCGCTCGGTCACGCTGTCGGCCCCGACGGGGGACACGCTACTGGACCCGGCTGCGGGCGCGCTGCCGGCCACGGCTGGAGCCCCGCTTTCGTCTGCAGCAGGAGGCACTACCTCCGGCGGCCGGCCCAGCTCCTCGATATGGTGCTGCATGGCCGCCGCGGCTCTGCGCGGGTCCCGCGTCTGTAGGGCTTCCAGCAGGTCTTCGTGGCGCCGGGCCAGCTCCTCCAGGTCAAAGCTGGACATGCGCGTGGTGACGATGGTCCACAGTCCAAATTGGAGCGTCTGCCAGAGCTGGAAGAGCACCGAGTTTTGCGAGCACTGCATGATCGTTTTGTGAAACTCGATATCGAGGCGGACCATGCGGTCCTCGTCCTGTTCCTGGGCAGCGCGGATCATCTCGTCCAGCGTGTGACGCAGGGTGCCGACGTCTTCTTCCGTCAGGCGCGTGGCGGCCAGCCTGGCCGCCAGGGACTCGAGGGCTGCACGCACCCTGTACACTTCAAAGAGCTCCTTGCGGCTGAAGGAGCGCACAAAGGTGCCTCTGTATGGCTCTGTTTCCAGAAACCCGAGCAGCACCAGGTCCCGGATCGCTTCGCGCACCGGGGCCTGGCTGATGCCGAGCTCACGCGCCATGGAACTGGCGACGATGCGATCGCCTGGCTGGAACTCGCCGTTCATGATGGCTGCGATGACATACTCTTTGACCTGGTCACCGAGCACCACGCGGGGAATGCCCTCGTTCACAGCAGTTGCTCCACCTGGTCCATCAGGAGTTGGGGATTCTTGGCCCGGATGATATAGTAGGGTCGCTTGGCGAAACGGTGGGTAAAGTCCGCCCGCTGCAGGCGAAGCTCGTCGCTGTCGATAATGGGCATGGGCAGGCCTGGCGCCAGGATCTGGTGGAGCCCCAGGTAGTCCATGAGCGAATGATAGGTCTGGTACTCCTTCTCGAACCTGCTGAGCTCTGCGACCATCGTGTCAAAATTCCCATCGATTGCCGGCAGGATCACCAGATCGACGTCTGTGGGCTCATAGTAGGGCGTAAACTCGGGGACCTCGTCAAAGAATTTGGCCACGCCCTGGTCCTGGTTGGGTTTGTCGGCCCGCTCGGTGCCCTTGGCCCTGGTCCGCAAAAAGACCGCTTTGGACCCCATGACGACCCACCCACGGTCGTCAGTCACGGTGGTTTCGGTGGACACGACCAGCCCGCCGCGCTGGCTGCCTTCGATCTGTGACATCGATTTGCCGTGATTCTCCTCGCCACCCAGAAAGAGGATGGTGCGGTCGCGATAGCGGATGGCCGACGAGTGGAAGGGATGGAGCCCCACCTGCTCCATGCGCAGAGCCAGCATTGAGATCAGGATCTTTTGCACCTCGCCCTGGAACCACTCACCCCTGAGGGTCAGCGTGCCATCCTTGTAGTGGATGCTCTTGGGCGCTGGCTCCTGGTGCCAGATAAGGCCGGGATCAGGCTGTGTGACCTCGGCGTGTACCTCAACTTGGGCCAGCCGATAGTTCAGGTAGGTCATCTCGTCCAGTACGTGTTCCACCGGCGTCGAGCCGTGGATGTCTACTCGCAGGCGGGCTGGCCCGCATGCATACTCTTCACTCAACTGCAACATCGATTCACCCCTCATGACGAATTTTGCCGGAGCGCGGCCTGTGGCGGCACGCTGAACCGGTATTCTAGGAAACTTGTTATGGCCTGACGGGTCCTACACCCAACTACGGGGGCGCGGGTACCGCCCCCCCCGCCCTACAGACTGGTAATGGGCCGGCTTTGCAGCAGGTAGATCTGCTGGCCCTCGATGCCCCACTCGATGTCCTGGGGGCTGCCAAAATGCGCCTCCACGTGGTTGCCGATGTCGACGAGCTGCTTCAATTCGTCGTCGCTCAGCACCCGCGCTGACACCTGCTGCGGCGGGACTGGCTGTTGCTCCACGCCGCCTCCCTCAATCTGCTTGAACATGATCTGCTTGTCAGGCACGAACTCGAAGAGGATCTCGCAGGTCTCACGATCCATTTTGTAGTGATCGGGCGTGATCGTGCCGGAAACGATCCCTTCGCCAAGCCCCCAGACGGTCTCGATGACCATCTGGTAATGGTTGCGCATGACCGGCTCCACCGTAAAGGTGACGCCTGATTTCTCCGAGTTGATCATCTTTTGCACGACGACGGCCATCGACACCTCGGTGTCGTCAAAGCCACACTGGCAGCGGTAAAAGATCGCCTGGGATGTGAACAGAGAGGACCAGCAGCGGCGCACGGCATCGAGGAGCTTGTCCTCGCCGATGACGTTGAGGATGGTCTCCTGCTGGCCCGCAAAGCTGGCGCCTGCCAGGTCCTCCGCAGTGGCGCTGGAGCGCACGGCGACGGGCACGTTGCTTCGACGCGGCCCAGGCCCGGCGTTGCCGAGGGCGCGATAGTTCTCTATGATCAGGGCAGCCAGCCGGTCGGGGATAGGGACATCGTCGAATACGGCGCGGAGCTGCGGCGCTAAAGCCTGGATCTGCTTGATATTGGTGCGATCCAGGTCCAAAAGGAGATCGCAGATGCTGTCCCACGCCCCACACGTCTCTACTACCTGGCGGAACGCCTGGGCGGTAATGACAAACCCCGTGGGTATGGGCAGACCAGCACGGGTCATCTCGCCCAGGTTTGCGCCCTTGCCGCCTGCTAGCGACACGTCATCACGGGTGAGTTCATTGAACCAGAGGCATAGCTTGTCTGACATAGGTTCCTCTTGCTTCCAGCTTTCGCCGGGCGGCTGGTTTTCTTCTGCTCAAGACCAGACCTCGACTGGACGCCTCATCCCCTCTCAAGCCCAGTGCTCCTTTGGGACGCTTGCACCTGTGCCGGCTGCGTCCCAGGGGGCAAGCTCGTGGCTGAGAGTGTGGATTGGTACCAGGATCTCTGGGCGATGCTCGCGGATAATCTCCCGGCAGGTCCGGCCCAGTCGCTTGTCTCGCGATAGTATACCTGAAATCCCGCTGGACGCAAAGTCGCGTTCTGCAGTCGCTGGGGTTCACAGGGCAGCTATTGGCAGGCAGTTACCCCCCCGTCGGCAAAGATGATCTGCCCGGTGATAAAGTCGGACGCCGGGGCAGCCAGGTAGACGGCCATGGCAGCCAGATCGAGCGGCTCGCAGATGCGGCCCAGCGGGATGCGGGCCACCAATGGATTGTAGAAGCCCGGATCCTCCAGGTAATCCTTGACCAGTTCGGTGCGCGTGAAGGTGGGCGCGATGCCGTTGACCGTGATATTGTGTTTGGCCCACTCGGTGGCCAACTGTCTGATCATCAGGTTCAGCCCACCCTTGCTGGAGCAGTAGGCGGCATAGCCCCGGTGGATGCCGAGCTGGCTGCGGACCGAGCTGATGTGGATGTGCTTTCCGCCTCCGCGCGGGATCTGCACCCGGGCGACCGCTTGGGAGAGGAAGAAAGCGCCCTTGAGATTGAGATCCACGACCTGGTCCCAGATTTCCTCAGGGAACTCGGTCGCTTGTGCCTCGATGTGGGTGCCAGCCGAGTTCACCAACACGTCCAGGTGGCCATGGCGCTCGATGATGCCGTCCACAAACTGGCGCGTGGCATTAATATCGAGGATGTCGAGCGCGCCTGCCCAGGCACTGCCGCCCGCAGCCTGGATGCCGTCCGCAACCTCCTCGACCTTGGCCACGGTGCGGCCACAGACGACGACGGTGGCGCCAAAGGCGGCCAGTCCTTCGGCGATGGCGCTGCCAATGCCACCCCCGCCCCCGGCCACCAGAGCGACCTTGCCGTCGAGATCGAATAGCTGTTGATAAGCGTCAAAAGATGTCATCGGTTGACCTCGTTTCCTGTCTGTTCTCTTAGTAGCGGCTTCAGCCGGTATGTCTCGCTCAGGCCACCGCTTCTGGTACGAGGATGGCCCCGACGGGGCGGACGATGCTTCCCAATCATGCCAATCTGTCTCCTAACCCCCAGCCACTGGCGGAAAGATGCGCACCTCGTCCCCATCCGCCAGTGGCCGTGCCATGTCGGGCTCGTACTGTCCCGAGATCATCACCTGCCAACCTGCCCTGCGGGTCACGTCGGCTGCGTCGAAGCCAAGGCGCCGGTCGATGCCCAGGTGCGTGGCCAGATCGGCCAGGGTGGCGCCCGCCGGCAGGGTGATGGTGGCCTGCCCTCGCTCAGCATCCGGCGGCAGGCATGCTCGGAGGATGGAAAATAGCTGGACCTGGATGTCTATATGCTCGGTCATCTCTGACTCCAGGAACCCGCCGGCGCCCGGCGCCAGGCACTGGGCACGCTACAGCAGTCCCGGTGCTTCCGGATATCGCCGGTGCAGGAATGTGTGGGCCACTTTCTCCCGCCGCTGCTTGGTATAGTCCTCGGGTGCGCCAAAGATGAGCGCCTGCGTGGGGCAGTTCTGCACACAGGCCGGCAAGAGCCCCTGATCCACTCGCTCGTAGCACAGATTGCAGGCCTGGGCCCGTTGCACGTCGGGGTTGTACTGCGCTGCGCCAAAGGGACAGGCCTCGATGCAGTTCTTGCAGCCGATGCAGATCTTTTCGTCGTACAGGACAATGCCATCGGCCCGTTTGGAGATGGCGTCTACGGGACAGGCCTGCATGCAGGGTGGATTCTCGCAGTGTCTGCAGTGCATCGGCACAAAGTCCATCACCAGCCGGCCATCGATCTCCACCGGGCCCACGCGTACCACGTGCATCCACTTGGTGCCTACCGGCAGGTTGTGTTCCTGCTTGCAGGCCGTCTCGCAGGCAAAACAGCCGATGCACAGGTCGATGTCGTTCAGAAAAGCTACTTTCCTCATCGCCTAGCCCTCCTCCACCTTGTAGACCCGGCACAGCACACCCCGCAGGGTCGAAGCGCCGGAGATGGGACCATAGGGCCCGTCGTTGGTCAGCACCAGGTTGATGCTCGACTGGAAGCAGCCATGCTCCGGCCCTTCCGTCTCGGGGAACCACCAGTGCGATGGGGCGTGGACCACATCCCGGCCCACCATACGGGTCAGCCGCACCGGCATCTTGACCCGGTCGTCGGTAACCGGCGTCTCGATCCAGGCCCAGTCCCCCTCCTCGAGGCCCAACGCCTCCGCTGTCTCGGGATGGATGTCCAGGTAGGGCATCGGCTCCAGTTCCCGCAGCCAGGGGATCTGCCGGTTGTTGGAGTGGAAGTAGGCGATGTGGCGCGAGCCAGAGATCAGGTTCAGCGGATAGTCCCCGGTCAATTCCGGTGTGGCCACAGGGGTCACGGCGTTTTCCACATAGTAGGGTAGCGGGTCGTAGCCATGCTTCTCCAATGTGGAGGCCCACAGCTCGACTTTACCGGAGGGTGTATCAAAGCCCTCGGTCTCGTAGCGTTTGTAGATCACCTCGCCCTCGATGTAGCCGATTTGTTTGAATTCCTCGAAGGTGATTTTCATGCCAGCCAACTGGTAGTCGAAAAAGTCCTGCGGCGTCTGCCAGCCATGGGGCACCTCCATGCCCATGCGCCGGATGATCTCCAGGTCCATCATGGCGTCATCCATGGTCTCGCCCAGGGGCTCGACAACCTTTTGCCGGGCGGCGATAAGGTCCTTTTCGCCGATGTTGTAAAACACCTCCGAGATGCCGTCCTTCTCCAACCACATCGTGGGCGGCAGGATGATGTCACAGATCTCCATCGTCGGCGTCATGAAAAAGTCGGATCCCACGGTGAATTCCAGTGCCAGGAGTGACTCGTAGGTCTCCCGCTGGCCCTCCAGGCACACGGCCATGTCATTCAGGAACCAGTTGGCCTTGACGGGATAGGGATCTCCGGTCAAGATGGTGTGCACCACCGAAGGTGGGTGGGCGCAGCTCACCGCCAGTGACTCGGCGCCGGAAAACAGGGGATACTCCTGCGCGCCGATGCGCGTGTCCTCGATCTCGGCCGGCAAACGCAGTTCGTCGCGGGAATCGACGACGTGAAACACCCCCTTGAACCCCCTTGGCTTGTTGCTCTTGCTCACGTGCCCGCCAGGGACATCCAAGCTGCCGCAGATCGCCAGCAGGATCGATATGGCGCGGTTAGTCTGCACACAGTTGCGGTTTTGTTGTACACCCATGCGGCCGTGGTGGACACAGGGCGTCACCGTCGCCGAGATGCGAGCTGCCTTGACGATGTCTTGGGCAGCCAGGCCCGTGATGTCGGCCACGCGGTCCACGGGGTACTCGCGTGCCCGCTCGCGCAGCGGCTCAAATCCGATGCACCAGTTCTCGACAAAGTCGCGGTCATAGATGCCCTCGCAGATGATGATGTTGATCATGCCCATGGCCAGGGCGTCGTCGGTGCCGGGACGGATGGGCAGGTAGAGATGGGCCTTGGCCGCCAGTTCGGTGAACCTGGGGTCGATCACGATCAGCTTGGCGCCCCGCTTGAGGCCGGTCATGACGTCCCGTGCCCTGGTAGGGTGGGACATCACCGGATTGCCGCCCCATAGAAAGATGCTCTTGCTGTTGCGATAGTCAAGGCCTTCTTCGCTCGTAGAGTAGTTGCCAAACGTCGTCCGGTTGGCGATCAGCAAGGGGTGATAGCAATAGTGGGCGTCGCTGTGCCAGTGGGTGGGACTGCCCATGCCCAGCAGCCAGGCCTGCTTGGACCACAGGCATGACTGGTGAGCGGCGTCACCCCACGACCAACTGATGGCCTGGGGCCCGTACTTTTCCCGGATCTCGTTGAACCGGCCAGCCGTATAGTCCAGCGCCTCATCCCACGACACCCGTTGCCATTTGCCCTCACCGCGCTCGCCCGCCCGCTTCAGCGGGTGCAGGATCCGGTCGGGATGGTACAGAAACTGGGTCGCACTCAGCCCTTTGGGGCACAGCGATCCCTCGTTCATCGGGTGGTTGGGGTCCCCTTCGATCTTGACCACCTTTTCGTTTTTGACATAAGCCAGAACGCCACAATCACAGTGGCACCCCTGGCACAGGGTCCTCACCACCCTATCATAGCCTGCTGTGACCGTCGACATGGTCATCCAGCCTTCCTTTCTACCCAAGATGCTGGTGCGAAATCGCGCCCGAACCTGTCCGCGAGGGCTGATCCAACCTCGCGGACGGTGCCCGTCCGGAAACGGGGGCTCGAGCACATCTCGTACACGGTCCTAATCGAGAATGGCAACGGCGCGCACCGGAGCAGCCGTAGTGCCCTTCCACTTGATGGGGAACACCGCCACCTTGAACCCATGCGCTACAGGGATGGCATCCAGGTTGGCCATGTTCTCCAGGTGGTAGTACTCGCGGTGCATCATCACCACGTGCCCCGGCCAGAACTCTTTGGTCTCAAACATCGACTTCACAGGGCGGTCCCAGGTAGGGGCGTCGATGCCCACCATCTTGATGCCCTGGTCGATGAGCCACTCGGTCGATTCGCCGGTCATGCCGCAGTGCTCGCTCAGGTAGCGCATCTCGGTGTTGTAACGCGATGCGCCGGTCTTGATCAGCACGATGTCGAGCGGTTTGAGCGTGTAGCCGATGCGCGCCAGTTCCTGCTGGCAGTCCTCGGCCGTGATGCCATAACCCACCGGCTTGTCGCTAAAGTCCAGCACCACCCCGTCGCCATAGCAATACTCCAGCGGGATGCCGTCGGGGCCAGGCGCCCCCTCGCGCATGTGCTTGAGCGAGTCCACGTGGGTACCTACGTGGTCGCCCAGGACCACCACATAGTGTGCGGTCAGCCAGGTCGCCCCATACTCTGCGGCTCCGATATTGGTGGCGAACTCCTCCCAGCTCTCCAGCATGGCCATGATCGGCCGGGCTACCCGTGGAAAGACCACCATGTCAGCGCTTACTTCCATGCTCAGATCGATGATTTTGCTCATTGTCTATTCCTCGATGATCGCCACCGGCCGGATCCAGGCCGCACTGGCGTTCAAAATCTTGATGGGGAACAGGGCTACCTTGAAGCCATAGGGTATGGGAATCTGGTCCAGGTTGGCCAGTTTCTCGATATGGCAGTACTCCATCTCCCTGCCCGCAAAGTGGCCGGGCCACAGCGCGTTCTTGTCGCCTGCGTGGAATTCCTCACCCATTACGGCGAACGGCTTGTCGTAGCCATAGCCGTCGATGCCGATCACCTTGATCCCCTGCCTGCCCAGCCACAGCGTGGCCTCCGCGGACATGCCGGGGTTCATGTCGGTGTAGCGGACGTCTTCCACATACTTGTCGGCGCCCGTCATGATCAGCACAATGTCCAGTGGCTTCAGCGAATAGTCGATCTTGGCCAGCGCCTCCTTGATGTCCTCCTCCGTGATGCTCTCACCCGGCCCCCGGTGCCGCACGTCCAACACGACCCCGTCGCCGTAGCACCACTCCAGCGGAACCTGGTCCACCGTCTTGGCTGGCTTGCCTCCCGCCGTGGGTCCAAAGTGCCAGGGCGCATCCAGGTGCGTGCCGGCGTGAGTAATCAGGGTCAGCTCTTCCCACGCTAGGCCCAGGCCATCGGGGAACTCGGAGGCGTTGATGCGCAAGCCTTTGCCCAGCTCCTTGGCCCCGCGCCTGTGGTCCCAATACGTGATCTGGGGTGGCCACAACCCTTCGTACGCAGAATTCTCGATAGTCACGCTCAGGTCAATCAGCTTTGTTGCCATGTTTTCCCTCCTTTGCACACGCTTCTGCCGAGGTGCGAGCTATACCTTGGGCCCTTTTTTGAATCCCAGGATCTTTCTGGCCTGTGCCGGTGTGGCGATATCCCTGCCGAGCTCGGTGGCGATGCGGATGACTTTTTCCACCAGTTGGGCGTTACTCGTGGCCAATTCATCCTTGCGCGGGTAGAGGTAGATCATATCCTCCAAACCGACCCTCACATGGCCGCCAAGGATGATGGCAAAGGTCAGCATGTCGAGCGTGGGACGGCCTCCGATCGAAATCATCCATTTTGACCCTTCAGGGAGCCTTTCGACGATGTGGAGCAGGTTCTGCGGTGTAGCGTAGGTGGAGCCTTCCAGGCCCAGAACGATGTTAAAGTAGTAGGGTTTCTCTATGCGCGGGATGATGAGCCGTTCCGCGTTGGCCAGGTGGCTGAGGTCATGGGTTGCGATCTCGGGCACGACGTCCCGGGCCAGCATAAAGTCCAGGTCCCTCTGGATAGACTGGGGTGTTCTGATGATCGTCACACTGCCCACAATCATCGGGCCGGGTTGCAGCGCCGTGGTCTCTACCTCCGGAATGGTCAGTGGCCGGAGCTTTTCCTCCTCGGTGTCACCCAGAATTGAAGGAATGTCGATGATGATGTCCGGGCATTCTTCCTTGATGGCGTCGATGACGCGGCGAAAAACCGCGAGATCATTGGTGGGTACCCCGTTGTCATCTCGCATGTGAAGATGGACCGCGCTGGCCCCCGCCTGGTAGGACTCGATGGTGGCTTGAATGATCTCGTCCGGCGTGATGGGCAGATATGGGCTCTGTTGTCGTGAGACGGCCAGTCCGGTGGGTGCTACCTTGATGTGGAGCGGATCCCACTGGGGCAAAGGCTTCTCGCCAGCCAGATCTATTAGGTCTGCCAGTTGTGCTTTGACCATGTGTATACCTCCTTACGAAACTCGCTCAGGTGTGTTCTTGCCTGACCAGGTCAGGCAATGTCAATGCCCTCTCTCTCCAGATCGTCGGCGATGTCCTGCAAGCCGAATTCTTTGAGTTTTTCCCTTCGTGGAAGGCCGGTCTCGGTCCAGCCGTGCGCCTGGTACCAGGCTTCTTTCATTGGTTCCAGGATGTCGAAGATATTGCCTTCGGCGGGCCCCTTGTTCATGGGGTCCTTTGTGAATCGGGGGGGCATGGTGTCGTTGGCTCCAGTCAGACCCAGCCGTGCATTGTGCGCTCGTTCTACATTGATGACCCGCTCCGCTGCGCTCAGCAGTTCATCGCCGCTGACCTCCCAGCCGGTAGCGGCCGAGTAGAGGCTGGGCACGATCTCCAGCATCTTGTTCAGGGTGCGCTCCACGGTCTCGGCATAGTAGGAGTAGGGGAACTTGCACAGCCCCATCATGTCGGGTATGGTCACGATGTTCTCCCACAGGTGGAGCTTTTCCGCGGCTTCCAACACGGGGAGTGAATCGAGCCCATAAGCGCCGGGGGCAGAGATGCGCAGGTGGTCGGCACCCCGAGAGGCGACGGCGTAGCGAAAATTGTAGACCTTGACCGACCGGGGATCGAGCGGCGGAGCAGTCATGCCCTTGACGTGGACGGCGTAGCGTTCCGCATCGCGGCCGATCTCCTGGGCGGCGTGGAGTACTCCCTCGGCCAGCAGGTCTCCGAATCCACGGCGGAATGCAATGCGCTCGACCATCTCCAGGATGGCGTGGTAATTACCCCAGGTCAGGTCGATGCCGTCGGTCTCTTCCTGGGTCAGGATGCCCCTCTGGCGGAGCTCCATGGCAAAGGCGATGATGTTGCCGGTTTCGATGGTGTCCAGGCCATACAGGTTGCTGAGCTCGTTGGCTTTCAGGATCGAGGCCAGGTTGTTGTTGCCACAGGCTGTACCAAAGGCGACTACGGTGCTGTATTCGGGCCCACCCACGTCCGTGCCGGCGAACTCGCCCTCTTCCACCCGGGAGTAGCGGTCGCACTTGCAGGGGCAGCGGTAGCATCCTGTGGCCCGGACCAGGTACTGGGCATTGAGGGCATCGCCGTCGATCATTTCCTTGTCCTCGTAGATACCCGCCTGAAAGTTGCGCACGTTGACACCGCCGATGGCGGTGTGATGGTCCAGCAGGGCTGTGGTGCCGTATTCGGGTAGCTCCTGGCCGCTGCGGCTGTCCAGCCTTAGAATTTCGAACAACTCGTCCGATAATTCCTTGAACGCGTTCGGGTGGTGGATGGGCACGCCCCGTGTGCCGCGCACGGCGATGGCCTTGAGTTTCTTGGCGCCCAGGGCGGCTCCCAGGCCTGTTCGGGCTGCGGCATGCTCCACGTCGGCCATCAAGCTGGCAAAGCGCACCAGGTTTTCTCCGGCCTGGCCGATGGATGCGACCCTTACGCCTCGTCCCATCTCCTGCTGAATGAGCTTTTCGGTCTCGCGGGTGTCCTGGCCCCACAGGTGGCGGGCATCCCGCAACTCTACCTGCTCGTCGTTGATCCAGAGATAGACCGGTCGCGGGGATTGGCCGTGGATCGTGATCAGGTCATAGCCTGCCTTTCGTAGCACAGGCCCCCAGAAGCCACCCGAGTTGGCATCGCCTAGGATGCCGGTGAGGGGTGAGCGTCCCCCAAGGGTGAAACGGCTGGAGGAAGGGGCGCTTGTGCCGGTCAGCGGGCCAGGGGCAAAGATCACGACGTTTTCCGGCCCAAGCGGATCCGCATTGGGTGCGATGAGATCGTACTGGAGGCGGGACGTAAAACCGCGTCCTCCGACATAGGCCCGGGCGAACGCTGCATCAAGGGGTTCTTTGTGTACCACGCCGCGGGTCAGATCTACCCTCAGAACGGTACCCGAATAGCCACCTTGGAACTCGATACTCATAATCTCCTCTTCATGGAGGGGGCCGTTCAAGCCCCCGGATTATATTGTCCTGCATACTAACCAGTGCTTTCCAAGAGAAACCCGGTCTTTCTGGCTGGGAACTGCATGCACCCAGCAGCCTATCCCCGGCGCACGCCAATGGTGCATTCGGCTTCAGAAAGACCGGGTTTGCAGCCCCTTGCGGGGATCTAACGGTAAGACTAGGCTTTCACCTCCCTGGGGAACGTGATCCACACGTTGAAAACGGCCGCAAAGTAGCCGAGCCACTCCATGAGCAGGGTCCAGATGAAGCACCAGATGATGACCCAGTAGGGGTTGGTCAGGTCCCCGACATGCATCGGTACGACGTTCTGGGCGCCACCGAGAAAGGTGAAGTAGACGGCCAGGAATAGGGTGAGCCCGTTGAACAAGGCCAGCCCGTAGGCCTGAAACATCTCGACCCTTTCGATGATGTAGCACAGGGCCACGACCCAGATGAAGTTGGTGGCGGAGAGGATGAGCCACGAGACAAAGTCTGGGAATTGGGAGTTGAACAGGTCCATGAACAGGACCCAGTTCGCGCACCACACCGCGGCTGTGAAACAGCCAATGGCCAGGCCAGGGAGCATGGCCTTGCCGACGGACGGGGTGGCTCCGAACACAAAGTACTCGGCCCAGGTGATAAAGACGATCCAGAGGGTAAAGTTCCACTTGCCGAGGAAAAACCCGAATATCAGCAGTATGGAGACGGTGATCGCCACGGCAAAGGGGAACGGAATGGTAGGCTTCATGACCTTTTCTTGACTCACTTTAATCCTCCTTGATTATGTGCTTGTGTGGGCTTGCTGCCCACTTGGCCACCCGAGACGGAAGCCGGCTCGAGGGGCGCGAGTGTCATGCGCGTTGTAGGATGTCCACCACACCGGTGGAGCCGTTGACCCGGACACGGTCGCCGGTCTTGATCCGCTGCGTTGCGTTAGTGGTGCCGACTACGGCCGGGATGCCAAACTCGCGGGACACGATGGCCGGGTGCGCGAGCACGCCGCCAGCATCGCATACGACACCGGTCAGCTTGGTAAAGACCACGACCCAGGCGGGGTTGGTCATGCGGCAAACCATGATCTCGCCCTCTTTGACCTCGTCAAACTCCTCCGGGCTCGTGACCAGGCGGGCGATGCCCTCTGTGACGCCTGCTGCCGCCGGCAAGCCCTTGACGACATCCGCCGGTTCGGCGGCCTTGTCCGCCGCGTTCAGGAAGCGTTCCGGATAGCCCCACAGCATCTTGTAGGGCTCTTCGTACAGCGACCAGTGGGTCACGGTTCCTATCCAGTCGACTGGCCGGACCTTCCAGGCCTCGTCGCGGGCGCGGCGCTCTGCCTTGATGATCGCCTTGCCATCGAAGCCGTCGGGATTGTCCGCGGTCTTGGGATTGGCAGCGTACCAGCGCAGTTGGTCGTAGTTGAGGTAAAAGATGTCCTCTGGATCGTCGAGCAGGCCAAGCTTGGTCAGGTGGCGGCCGATGCCGAGGAACATCAGGCGCATGCGGCCGTTGGTGCCCTGGTCCAGATAGAAATGGTGGTCCGGGGTAAGGGGCATCATGCGCAGCATCAGGGCCAGCGCGTTCTCAAACTTTTCTCTTTGCTCCTCGGTTGTGCCCTCGGGGATCAATGCGCGCAGCTCTTCGATGGCAGCGGCCTGATCGTCCCGGGCTGTCTGGTGCACCGACGGATAGTCATAGTCGGTGACGAGGTAGGCCTTGATGGTGTCCAGGGCAGGCGCCGCGTCTTCAACCCACTGCTTGTTGATGAACTCGTGGCAGTACATCGCCCGGACGCCATATTCCTTCAAGTAGGCATCGACGTCTGCCAGGAAGGCCTTGCCGCGCTCGCTCGCCTCCAGAGCAGGCAGATAGTCCCTGGCGGTTTCCCCTGAGTCAAAGATGGTCTTCAGTTCGGCATCGCCCTTGACCTGCTCCTTGAGCTGCCACAGCGCGTTGATCGAGTCCCAGTTGCGGTCCTCGATGGAGATCTGGATGCGGCCCAGCAGCGCAGGATCTACCTCGCCAAAGACAGCGCCGACCGCTGCTCCAAAGTCGAGAGAGGCCTGGAACTGGGCCAGGTTCAGGATCCAGTGGAGGCGTAGGTGGCGCTCGTGGATGTCCAGCGCTTCCTCGAGGGCGATCATCAACTCTGGTAGGGATGCGGTGTCGTAGGGAAAGGTGTCCAGGTAGTCAAAGTTGCGTAGGATCTCGGGCAGATACCGTTCCTTCCACCAGCCGAGGAATTCCTTGGCATAGGTGCCCATGACCAGGCCATAGTAGGGTGCGATCAGGCCCGCTTCTTCCGGCTCCCGCGGCGTAACGGTCGTGTAAAGATAGCCGTTTGCCACCTTGCCCAGCCAATACTCGCCAAAGGGTGCTCCAAACCGCCGGTACATGTACTCGCAGCTGGGACCCCACCAGCCCAAGCTGGCGTACATGGGCGAGATGGGGTTTGGACAGTGCAGATCGTCGTAGTACCAGTGGAGCTTTTTTTCTTCCTCGCTTTCCCACTCTACGGGAAAGTTCTCGTCCCCGAAAAATGTACCGAGGACCTTGTTCGAATCAGCCATTTGTGAGTTCGCTCCTTTCTCGAACTTTGCCTTTGCGGAATCGCCGCCCGCGGTGGCTTGTTGCATGCGCAACAAAGCCCCATGAGACTCCTCGTGACGCTAAGTTCGTACCCTCCTTTCTCGACTGCCCTGTCGCTTTCTGTAGCCAGTGCCGAAAGTCTGACGCTCTCGAGAATCGAGAATCGATTATGCCTATTGTACTACCAGATTACATTTTTGTCAAGAAGATTTTTGTCGCGTAAAGGATTTTCTACCTCTGCAAGCACAGCTTGCCTCATTCCTTTTCGATTCTCCAGTACAGGGTGTCAGTCGTCTCCTGGTGGATGCGCAGCCCGGCCTTGGCCAATACCCGGATGGAGGCGACATTATCTTTATTGACGGAGGCAGACACGGCGTGGCAGGCCGGTGCTCCGAAGGCCCAGGCGATGAGGGTCTGGACGGCCTCGGTGGTGTAGCCCTGTCCACGGAAGGCAGGATCGATGCCATAACTGATCTCGACCTCACCGTCCGGGTCGGGCATTCCCTTGAAACCTGCCAGGCCCGCGCCAAACGCCTCGCCAGTGACTACCACCAGCCAGTAGGTGTACCAGGGGTGCAGATCGCTTTCGACATCGGCCATTTCGGACAGTTTCATGCCCATGGCCTGGCGCACGATCTCGGTCACATTGTCCCTCGAGATGGGGAGCCCCAGTTGCTGCTCCAGGCGCTCGGGTGCATCCCGGTATAGCTCGAGCTGATCCACTGTCAAGGCGATCAGGCGCAGGCGCTCGGTACGGATGGTACTTGTCATAATGTTCTCCAATCGATTCTCCTCACTGGCGACAGATGAATACGAAACACAAGTCTGCACAACGATGGCGCCATCTTACCATGATTGTGGTTCACTCCCAAAGTCGGACCTGTGGGTGACTTTTCTGTCTATTGGGAATCCGAGCTTGTGACCCTGGCGGATCATGCTGCTGAGCTGCCGGCAGAGTACTGCCCATGGGTTGCGGCGAAGCCGTGCCCCAATGGCCGCACAAAGGAACATGGACGGCGGTGGACTGTGGTCCAGCGCGAGCAGTCCTTCGTTCACTGGGTCTGGTGCGTTCGGCGGAAGTGTGGCCTAACGATCGCTGAAGAAAGAATATGGAAAAGTGTTGACTTGTACCTGGGCTTCTGATATAATGAGATTGCGCCTGAACAGTGCGTGCTACACAGCTTTCTAGAAAATCTCAACGACCGTCGAAGCGGCGAACTGGACAGAAAACTGCCTCGTAACCAGCATTGCGGACCAACGCCCGTCCCCCGTCAAGGTGTGGCTGGCGTTTTGCTTTTGTGTCTGGTAACAGAAAGAAGATATTGCGAAGGGAGGTGAGAAGGCACCGGAAACGCGTCGAGACGTGGTGATGTTGCTGTGGTACAGCCACAAGCCAAAGAAAGGAGTGTGCATCGTGAAGCTGCAAGGAAAAGTAGCCATGGTCACGGGGGCCGGTCGGGGAATTGGACGTGGCATCGCCCTGGCCCTGGCAGGGGAAGGAGCTGACGTCGCCCTGGTAGACACCGATCACCTGGACAGTGCCTACAACCAGTATGGTTCCAAGAAGGTGAACGGCTACCAGGCTGCACTCAAGGTAGTGGAGGAGATCGAGGCGCTGGGCCGCAGGGCGATCGCCATTGAGGCGGATGTGACCAAGTGGAACAAGGTCCAGGCAATGGTCAAGAAGACGGTGGACGAGCTGGGTCGGTTGGACATCTCGGTGCATAACGCGGGGGTGATCAACGTCGTGTCTGTGGAGGAGATGGAGGAGGAAGCCTTTGACATCACGTTCGACGTCAATGTAAAAGGTGTGTTTCTCTGCTGCAAGGCAGTTGTCCCGGTGATGAAGAAACAGGGCGGCGGCAAGATCATCAACACGGCCTCCATTGGCGGCAAGTCCGCCTTCCCCACGCTTGCTCATTACTGCGCTTCCAAGTTCGCCGTGGTGGGCTTTACCAACGGCCTGGCCAAAGAGCTGGCCCAAGAGAATATCACGGTAAATGCCATCTGTCCCGGTATCGTACGAACGGCCATGTGGGACCTCCTGGCTGATGTGTGGAAGGAACCGGGTGAGACGGTGGACGAATCGTACGACCGGAACGTGGGGGGACTGATCCCCCAGGGGCGGGGTCAGACGCCGGCCGATATGGGGGCGCTGGCCGTGTTCTTTGCCACCAATGACAATGTCACGGGCCAGGCGTTCAACATCGATGGCGGCTACGAGTTGCACTAGCGGACAAGGAGGGGGACATGGATCTGGGACTGGAAGGGAAGGTGGCGCTGATCACTGGCGGCAGCCGGGGCATCGGCAAGGCCTGCGCGCTCGCGCTGGCTGACGAAGGATGCAAGATCGCTACCTGCGCCCGGGGCGACGAGATGCTGGAACAGGCCGTTGGACAAATGGTCGCCAAGGGCGTGGAGGTACTGGGTATCCCAGCCGACGTCACCAAGGCAGAGGACAATGCGCGCCTTGTGGCCGAGACCGTCAAAGCGTTCGGAGGTGTGGACATCCTGGTCAACAACGCCGGCGGCGGCCGGCTGAGTGACTTGATGCAGTTGCCCGAGGACGAGTTTCGCTACAACATGGACCTGATGCTTTTCGCGCCTGTCCAGCTATCCAGGGCGGTAGTGCCCTACATGAGGGAGCGGGGTGGGGGACGGATCATCAATGTGTCCTCAGTCTTTGGTAAGCAGCCGGGCGGGCTGCTGGATTATGACGCCATCAAGGCCGCAGTGATCATGTTTACCAAGGACCTGGCCAACTATTTGGCGAAGGACAAGATCCTGGTAAACGCTGTCTGTCCGGGTCCGATCCGGACACCCTTGTGGGAGGGGCCCGGCCAACTGGGCGAGCAACTGGGTTCGATGCTGGGTATGTCGGGGCAGGAGGCCATCACCTGGTTTGCGGAGCAGAACATCCCGATGGGACGCTATGGCTATCCGGAGGAGATTGCGTACATGGTTACCTTCCTGGCTTCGGACAGGGCCAGCTTTGTCACAGGTCAGGCAATCAATGTGGATGGTGGGACGGTGAAAGCCACGATCTAGAATGGGTAGCGTAGGTTCACTTGACTTTCGCGGCCAGTTCGTGTAGAATATCCCCGGCAGCAGCGTTACTTCACGATGGGGGGATGCCAGTACAGAAGATGTTCTTCCCCATGGGGCTTTGGGGCGCTTGGATGCGAAATGGCCAGATAGGAGTGGTTTCATAGAGAGTGTCGGCCCAGGCCGCTGTTTGTTGGCGACGCTCTCTTTGTCTTCTGTCACAAGCTTGGCTAGACTCCCCAGTGCGTTCCCTACCTGTGGTCGAAGGAGGGGTGGGGATGGAGGAGAGGGGAATGCTTGAACCGAATTTCCCTATGGCGTACGAGCCAGGCATAAGGCATCTGGACGCGTGAAAGGAGGCGAACTATCGGCAAGACCGGTCAAGACATCGTGGCCATACTTTGGTTGACCTGCTGGCTTTGCCGGCAGAGTTGAGGTCGGAGCGTCAGAATCTATCCGAAAACTCGCTCAGACGGCCGTCTAGAAGGCTATTGTGGCCCTCGGACGAGGGCCGGAGTAAATCCAGGATAGGTACTTGGGGAATGAAAGGAGGGATCTCATGGCAGAGATAAAGAAGGAACAGCTCCTGTGGGCCTACGAAAGGATGAAAACCATCCGGATCTTTGAGGACCGCACGGCCGAGCTGTTCGCGGAGGGCAAGTTGCCCGGTTTTGTGCACCTATATGCTGGCGAGGAAGCCATCGCCACGGGGTTGTGCAGCCACCTGGACGACGATGATTTTATCACCTCGACGCACAGGGGCCACGGCCACTGCATCGCCAAGGGGGTGGATGTCAAGCCGATGATGGCCGAGCTGTATGGCAAGGCTACGGGTGCCTGCAAGGGCAAGGGGGGCTCGATGCACATCGCCGATGTCGACAAGGGGATGTTGGGCGCCAATGGCATCGTCGGTGCGGGCGGTCCCCTGGCTTGTGGGCCGGGCCTGATGGCCAAGACCCTGGGCACCGACCAGGTGACGATCTGTTTCTTCGGTGATGGTGCCGCCGAGCAGGGAACGATGCACGAGTCGATGAACCTAGCTGCCATCTGGAAGCTGCCGGTGGTCTTTGTGTGCGAAAACAACGGTTACGCCGAGACCACTCCGTGGGGGTACCACTGCGCGGCCAAAGATATCTCGGACCGGGCCGTGGCATACGACATGCCGGGCGCCACGGTGGATGGCACCGACTTTTTTGCTGTATTCGAGGCGGCAGAGGAAGCGATCGGCCGGGCGCGGCGGGGAGAAGGACCATCGTTGATCGAGGCACGAGGCTTCCGCTACTATGGTCACTTCCAGGGTGACTCGATGCTGTACTTTACCGACGAGGAAAAGGCGCGCAACCGGGCGCGGGATCCAATCGCAACGTTCAGAAAGCGTGTGCTTGACCGCAAGCTGGTAAGTGAGGCGGAACTGGACGCGATCGACGCCAAGGTGGATGCAGCCGTCGAGGAGGCGGTCAAGTTTGCCGAGGACAGCCCTTGGCCCGATGTGGCAGACGTCACTACGGACGTCTACGTCAGCTACCCCTAGGAGGAGGGAACGATGGCTAGGACAATTACGTTTCGGGATGCAGTAAACGAGGCGATGCGTCTGGAAATGCGCCGCGATCCCACGGTGATCCTCATGGGCGAGGACGTAGCCGGCGGTGCCACTCTGGACCACATGGAGGGTGAGAACAAAGAGGCATGGGGCGGTGTGCTCGGTGTCAGCTATGGACTCCGTCCCGAATTCGGGAGCGCTCGGGTGCTGGACACGCCGATCAGCGAGTCGGCCTTTATCGGCGCGGCGGTCGGCGCGGCCTCGACCGGCCTGCGGCCTATCGCCGAGCTGATGTTCGTCGACTTTTTCGGCGTCTGCTTTGACCAGATCTTTAACCAGGGGGCCAAGCTGCGCTACATGTTCGGCGGGAAGGCGCAGGTGCCGCTGGTGGTGCGAACCATGATCGGTGGTGGATTCCGGGCAGCCGCACAGCACTCGGAGTGCCTGTACTCGGTCTTTGCCCACATCCCGGGGCTCAAGGCGGTGGTGCCCTCGACGCCCTACGACGCCAAAGGGTTGCTGTCGGCCTCGATCCGGGACAACGACCCCGTGATCTTTTTCGAGCACAAGCTGCTGTACGACATGGAGGGCGAGGTCCCGGAGGACAACTATGTGATCCCGCTGGGCGAGGCGGAGGTCAAGCGGGAGGGCAAAGACGTCACCATCGTCACGCTGGGACGGATGGTCCACCTTTCGCTGCAGGCCGCGGAGGCGCTGGCCGGTGATGGGGTGGATGTGGAAGTGCTCGACCTGCGAACCATCTCGCCGATGGATAACGATGCCATCCTGGCGTCGGTGAAAAAGACGCACCGGCTGGTGGTGGTGGACGAGGACAACCCGCGGTGCAGCGTGGCGACCGATGTGGTAGCCCTGGCTGCTGGGCAGGCGTTCGACTACCTGGACGCGCCGCCCAAGATGGTGACGACACCCCACGCACCGGTACCCTTCAGCCCGGCGCTGGAGGATGCATACCTGCCCAGCCCAGACAAGATCGCCGCCGCTGTGCAGTCTGTAGTGGGCTAGTACAAAGCTTCAGACCAGCCGGATGGGCCAGTGGGTCAGCCTGGCTGGTACGGTGAACAAAGGGTTACACCTCCGTTCGGAGGTGTAACCCCCTTTTTGGAGAAGGTCATGGCAACCGTTGGCATCGTAGCAAATCCGGCTTCGGGCAAGGACATCCGCCGGCTGGTCACGCATGCTTCTGTATTCGACAATCACGAGAAGGCCCACATCCTGCAGCGGGCGCTCATGGCGTTGGACACGCTTGGGGTGGAGCGCGTGCTGTACATGCCCGACTACTATGGACTTGTGGAGCGTTCGCTGGATGACCTACACCTCTCGCTGGAGGCCAGTGAGTTGCACATAGACATGTGGGCCGACGAGCGGGATTCGACGGAGGCGGCCCGGCAGTTGTGCGAGCAAGGGGTGGGCTGCATCATCACGCTGGGTGGGGATGGGACCAACCGGGCGGTGGCCAAAGGTTGCGGACAGGTGCCCATTGTTGCCATATCCACGGGAACGAACAACGTATTCCCGTGTATGCTGGAGAGCACAGTGGCCGGGCTGGCGGCGGGTCTGGTAGCCCGGAGGTTGGTGGACCTGGAGCGGGTGACGTATCCAGCCAAGCGGCTGGATGTGTACGTCAACGGAGATCTGTGCGAGATAGCCCTGATCGACGTGGTAGCGACCACCGACCTGTTCATCGGAAGCCGGGCGCTCTGGGACCCTTCGCGGCTACGGGAGATCGTGCTCGCCCGTGCCGAGCCGGACAACCTGGGTATGTCGTCCATCGGAGGCGTGCTGGAGGTCATCGGTCCCCTGGACCCGAGGGGGATGTACCTGCACCTCGGCAAGGGTGACACCCGGGTACTGGCGCCCGTAGCACCGGGTTGCGTGATCCCGGTTGACATCCAGGACAGGCGCGTGCTGGCCATCGGGGACGAGGTGTCCCTGGAACGCGCCGCGTGCACGATTGCGGTGGATGGAGAGCGTCAGATTGAGGTCTTTGAGGAGCAGGAGGTGCGCGTACGACTGACCGCTGAGGGACCGCGTGTGGTGGACGTTCGGCTCTGTATCCAGGAGGCGAGCCGGTGCGGCGTTCTACGGGTGCCGACTGGCTGAGCTGGATGGGCTGCCGACAGCGCTAGGGCACTGCCTGAGTGGGCGGCGAGGGCGCGACGGGGAATGCCAGCACCGAATCTCGATCGCTGCAGCGGGCACACATGGCCCAGTGCTGGTCCAATGTGCAGTTTGGAAGCAGGTCAAAACGAAAGGAGAACAAAGTGGGCAGCAAAGCTCAGGAAAAGATCCATGTCTCTACCTTTACCAATGGACTGGTGGGACCAAGCATTCCGATGCTGGGTCCGGTGGCCGATGGGGGCACGATTACAGCCGACACGGCGCCCGGCTGCTGGGGGCCGATGATTACGCCCTCTTTCGAGGGCGGCCACGAGGTGACAGTCCCGGTGGCCGTGGAGGGAGCGGAGGTGGGGGATGCTATTGTCATCCGCATCAAGGACATCGAAGTATGCTCGACGGTGACGTCCTCGGGCACGATGTCCTTTGTGGAAGGGCGGTACACGGGCGACCCCTTCGTGTCGCGTCACTGCCCGGAGTGTGGTGCAGAGAGCCCGCCCACTCGGGTCGAGGGGATCGGCGAGATGGCGATCCATTGCGCCAATTGTGGCGCGGAGATCAATCCCTTCCGACTGACCAATGGCTATACGATCGTATTCGACGACGACCGCCAAATGGCGGTCACGGTGGGTCACAAAGTCGCCGAGGAACTGGCCCTCCAGGCAGGGGAAATGATGGCCTTGCCCGAGGAATCGGCCCAGAACCCCGTTGTAACGCTGTGCCCGGCCGATATTGAAGGCGTGGTCACCCGGCTGCGTCCGTTCATGGGCAACATCGGGACGACGCCGGCCATGGACATGCCCGATTCGCATAATGCCGGTGACTTTGGCATGTTCCTGGTGGACGCACCACACAAGTACGGGGTCCCCATAGAAAAGCTGGAGAACCGCACCGACGGACACCTGGACATCGACTCTGTGCGGGCGGGTGCCATTCTGATCTGCCCGGTCAAGGTGCCGGGAGGGGGTGTGTACGTCGGAGATGCCCATGCGATGCAGGGCGATGGGGAGATCGCCGGGCACACGACTGACGTGTCCGGTAAGGTTACCCTGCAGGTCAGCGTGCTGAAGGGCCTCACCCTCGATGGGCCGATCCTCCTACCTCCGGCCGAGGACTTGCCCTACCTGGCCCGCCCGCTGGTCGCCGCTGAACGGGCTGCGGCCAAGGATCTGGCGGCCAAATTCGGGCAGCAGGTGGTGGAAGAGTCAGCCCCCATCCAGATGGTGGGCTCGGGAGCCAACCTGAACGAGGCAACCGACAACGGGGTGGCGCGCCTCGCCAAGCTGTTGGGTATGTCCGCCGAGGAAGTGCTGAACCGGGTGACCATCTCCGGGGCAGTAGAGATCGGACGCCTGCCGGGGGTCGTCACGGTGTCGATGTTGGTTCCTATGAGCAAGCTTGAGGAACTGGGCCTGGCAGAGCTGGTGAAAGAGCAGTACGGCTAGCAGATCAAGGGTGCAACGTGCCTCAGCCAGGTGCGTTGCACCCGTTTGCATTGGGCAAGTACTTGATCAGAGCAGGGGGTGAATGAATGGCACTAAAAGCAGCGTTTGTGTTCGTTGCGCCACAGGTGGATCCCGAGGTCCATCGCGCGACGGTGGCTACACCCGCAGTCGAGCTGACGGTGGTGGCGGCCAACAACTATGACGAAGCGGTGGCGGTGTGCAAGGAGCTGGTGGAGGAGGGCATCGTCGCCATCGAGCTGTGCGGTGGTTTTGGTCACGTCGGCGCAGCCAGGATCGCGGAAGCGGTTGGTGACAGGGCGGCGGTGGGTGTGGTGCGCTTTGATAACCATCCCGGCCTGGAGTTCAAAAGCGGGGACGCCTTGTTTGGCGGGTAGACAGGTACCCCTTCTTCCGAGGTCTTGAGTCAGGAGGACATAGTGGCTATCGTCGCAGCAAGCATGGATGCAACCGTAGGCCTCATCGCCAATCCGGCTTCAGGCAAGGATATCCGCCGATTGGTTGCCCATGGTTCGGTTTTCGATAACAACGAGAAGGTCAACATTGTCCGCCGGGTGCTCCTGGGGCTGGAGGCAGCGGGCGTCAAAGAGGTGCTGTACATGCCCGACTACTTTGGCATCGTCCGCAGGGCGCTCAATGGCGTCAAGCTCTCCCTGGAACTCCGGCCGCTGGACATGGCCATTCGGAGCAGCCAGGATGACTCGACTGAGGCCGCGCGCCTGCTGGCCGAAGCGGGCGTGGCGTGCATCGTCACCCTGGGGGGCGATGGCACCAACCGGGCGGTAGCCAAGGGAAGCGTGTCGGTGCCGTTCATGCCTATCTCGACCGGCACGAACAATGTGTTTCCCTTTATGGTCGAGGGCACCTTGGCCGGTCTGGCAGCCGGGGTAATTGCTACAGGGGCCGTGCCAATGGAGGAGACGACCTTCCCCACCAATCGCCTGGACATCCTTTTTGACGGCGAAGCGCGTGACATGGCCCTGGTGGACATTGCCGTGTACGACGATGCCTTTGTCGGCTCACGGGCAGTCTGGGACATGAACAAAGTGCGGGAGATCTTTGTGGCACAGGCTGCGCCCAACAACATGGGGCTTTCTTCCATAGGTGGATGTCTTTACTGCAGCCAGTTGGATGGTCACCGCGGGACCCACATTCGACTGGCCTCAGCGGGGGAGTCTCAGGTGTTGGAGGTTACAGCACCCGTTGCCCCCGGCCTGGTTCGGCCAGTCCGAGTGTCGAGCTTCCGCCTTCTGGAAGTGGGTGATGAGGTAGCAATCGATCTGGTGCCGTCGGTTCTGGCGCTGGATGGTGAGAGAGAGATCGAGGTGGGCCGCAAGCAGAAGGTCAGTGTGCGCTTCAGTGACCAGGGACCAAGGGTGGTGGATGTGAACCGGGCGTTACAGGCCGCGACGCGACGTAGCTACTTCAGTCCTTGTGACGTAGAGCAGGCAGATGGTCGGCAGTGTCTGCTTGCGCAGATGGGGGTTTGTCTGACCCCTTGTTCCGAGTGCTGAGCTGCGGGCAGTCAGCGGCTTGGGCCGCGGAGGAGAAAGGAGACGTGAACTGGCCAGGCTTGCTCGTTGAAGGGAGTGGCCGTCCCGGCGCTAGTCAACTAAACATGGGTTGAAGGAGGAAAAACATGACAACGGAAGAAAGAGGACTGACAGATGAACAGCTCGTTGGCATGTACCGGGGCATGCATCGCGTTCGCACCTTCGAGATGAAGGCTGCGGACGAGTTTGCCAAGGGAGTCATGCCTGGTTTTGTGCACCTCAGTGTGGGGCAGGAAGCAATTGCTGTCGGCACGGTATCCGGGCTTCGAGGGGATGATTTTGTTTCGCCGACCCACCGTGGTCATGGGTGCCTGATCATTAAGGGCATGCCAATGCGGGCGATGTTTGCCGAGATGTTGGGCCGGAAAACCGGTGTGTGTGGCGGCAAGGGATGCTCTTTCCACATGGGCAATCTGAGCCTGGGGATCTATGAGATCAATGGCATTCTTGGCTCGTCTTCACCCATCGCCGTAGGCTCTGCTTTTGCCATGAAAAAGATGGGGACCGACCAGGTACACCTGGCCTATTTTGGTGACGGGCAGTCGAACCTCGGCTCGATCCACGAGGCCATGAACTTTGCGGCGATCCACAAGCTACCGGTGGTCTTTATCTGCGAGAACAACCAGTTCGGCATCTCGATGCGGCAGAGTGATGCTCAGGCCATTGAGGACATCGCCGACCGGTCGGTCGCCTACGGGTTCCCGGGGGTCTCAGTGGATGGCAATGATGTCATTGCCGTGCACGAAGTTACTCAGGAAGCAATCAAGCGGGCCCGTGCGGGGGAAGGACCGACCCTGATCGAGTGCAAAACCTACCGCTGGCGAGGTCACTTTGAGGGCGATCCCACCCCGTATCGCACTGACGAAGAGGTTGCGGCGTGGATGGAGAAATGCCCCATCAAGCGGCTGAGGGAGCGACTGATCTCCTTGGATATCTTATCCGAGGAACAGGCCGAACAGATCGCCGAAGAGGTCAAGCAAGAAGTCGATGAGGCGTATCAGCAGGCCTGGGATGACCCGATGCCCGCTCCTGAGGACGCCCTGGTTCTGGGCTACTAGCCCCACATAGCACGGAGGAGGTTCTTTGTCATGAGAGAGCTCACCTTTATGGAAGCAATACGAGAAGCTCTGCGGGAAGAGCTGAGGCGGGACGACAAGGTCTATATGCAGGGAGAGGACATTGGCCTGTTCGGTGGGTGCTTTGGGGTCACTGCCGGGCTGCAGGACGAGTTTGGGCCTGAGCGGGTCATGGACACCCCGATCTCCGAGGCGGCGATCTTGGGGACGGCGGTCGGGGCGGCCATCATGGGTTTGCGGCCGGTGCCGGAGATCATGTTCGCTGATTTTCTCCCCGTCTGTTTTGACCAACTCTACAACCAGGCAGCGAAGCTCAAGTACATGAGCAATGGAGAGATCGGCATACCCCTGACCCTCCGCACAGCCTGTGGCGCTGGCATTCAGGCTGCAGCGCAGCACTCCCAGACTCTAGAAGCGTTGTGCGTCCACTGCCCGGGGCTGAAGGTCGTCTATCCAGGCACGGCCTACGACGCCTACGGCTTGCTCAAATCGGCGATTCGCGACGACGAGCCGGTAGTGTTCTTTGAGCAAAAACTGCTGTACTTTATCGGCGAGAAAGAAGAGATCCCGGATGAGGAGTTCACCATCCCGCTGGGCAAGGCCGACGTAAAGCGCGAGGGCGACGACGTGACGATTGTTGCCTACGGCCTGATGACGGGCCGTGCGCTTGCAGCAGCGGAACAGCTCCAGGCAGATGGCATCAGTGCAGAGGTGGTCGATCCGCGTACACTCAGTCCTCTGGACGCGGAGACGATCATCGATTCGGTCAAAAAGACCCACCGGGTGGTGATTGCACACGAGGCGCCCAAGACCGGCGGCTTTGGCGGAGAGGTTGCCGCCATATTGGCCGAACAAGCTTTTGATTACCTCGATGCGCCCGTCATGCGTGTGGCGGCGCCTGATATCCCGATCCCCTTCAGCCCGCCCATGGAGAATTTCTACATCCCCAGCGTCGAGCGGATCGTCGAGGCAGTCAAGGGGCTGATGTAACAATATAGGATGCAGACCGACCTGGGGAGTCGTGCGGCGCCCAAGGTGTACGCGCGACTTCCCGGGTCTTTACCCTGAAAGAGGTAGCCGATGGATCTCAGGAAATTCATTCTCGAGGTGGGCATGGGGATGGACCAACACGGACAGGACCCCACCAACGCGGCACGCAAGGCGGTCAAGGACGCGGTGTCTCGAAGCTGTCTGGCCGGGCTCCTCGACGTGGCGCGGCTGCGTGACGTGAACCAGATGGTTGTGGACGTGCTCGTTGCCTGTCCTCACCCAGAAAAGGTAGACCAGGAGAAGGTTCTGGAGGCTCTGCCCTTTGGCCAGGTGCGGATCGAGGTCGTGGAAGGGGGGATGGTCGCCCGGGCGATCTACCAGCCGGAGCTGGGGGATACATCCGACGAAGCGTACATCGCCAACGCAGCGGTGACGGTGTGGGTGGATATGGAGCAGGTGCTCGACGCCTGGAAGCAAGAATTGTAATCATTTGGGGGAGATTGTTATGGCCACAAAGATAATCATGCCCAAGCTGGGCATGGCCATGAGCGAAGGCACTGTCGTCAAGTGGCTCAAGGATGATGGCGCGGAGGTAGCGGCTGGCGAACCCGTCGTCGTGGTGATGAGCAAAAAGATTACCTATGAGGTAGAGTCACCAACCTCCGGCATCGTGCGCCCTGGCGCCAAGCCGAAGGAGGTGTATGGTATCGGTGCAGTTATCGGGTTTGTGACCGAGCCCGGCGAGGAGGCCCCAGACTTTGCGGCCTTTGCCGAGGCGGTCCCGGAGACAGTGCTGGAGACACCGGCGGCTCCCAAGGAGGCTGCCGCGCCGGCTGCGCCAGAGCCGGAGGAAGCCGTAGAGGCCAAGCGGGTACCGTCTTCGCCTGCAGCCCGGCGACTGGCCAAAGAGCTGGGGGTGGACATTTCAAAGGTCACGCCCTCAGGCCGGCGCATCAGCGAAGAGGACGTACAACGCTATCACGAAGAGCAATCGCGCATTGTCGCCTCACCACTGGCCCGCCGGATGGCGGCCGAGGAGGGGCTGGACCTAGCCGAGATCAAGGGGACGGGTCCGGGAGGACGCATCACGGAGGAGGACGTCCTTCGCGTGTTGGAGGGGGGGGAGGCTGTAGAAGGGGCGCCTCCGGATCGTTTGCCCTTCCTGGGTATGCGCCAGGCCATCGCCGAGCGGATGGTGCACAGCTTGCAGACCATGGCCCAGGTTTCCATGGCAACCAAGGCCGATGTCACCGAGCTCGCGGCCACACGGGAGGCGTTGGGAGTGCGGTGGGGCCGCAAGCCATCGTATACCGACCT
>Ga0180437_10002245_pt1 | contig 31290 bp, 18 predicted proteins | sample SS_ome_4_FD_132410 | JGI IMG/M metagenome (GOLD analysis project Ga0180437, IMG submission 132410) | Hypersaline lake sediment archaeal communities from the Salton Sea, California, USA - SS_3_D_1 metaG | ecosystem: Environmental > Aquatic > Non-marine Saline and Alkaline > Hypersaline >... | reverse complement strand
TTTTCTTCTTGAGTTTTGGTCGAAGATATGTTAAAATACCTGCATGTTTGCCCTTGTCCGCCACAGCCTTGTGCGACGGCGGAAGCCGGCAAACGCAAGCTCGCCCGCAGGCGCCGGATTTGCGGAGAACCGCACGTTTTCGTATCAGCGAGATACACGCCAAATATCAATAACCAATTGAAAAGGGCGAATTTCCAATGAACCTTTTAACCGTTCAAGAGCATCACCAATCCGGTTATTTATATGCCGATAAGGCACTACGCCTGTCGAGAACGCTCTACAAATCAGCTCTTTTTATGCAAAACAAACCCAATTTGCGGGTCGCTCAAATAAACGTAAGCTCATGTATAATAAGCAATTATCAAAACAACCGACTCCGCCCACCCCCCCAAAAACAAACCCAATCAAACCCAGTCTCAACCCCCGCGCTTCCCAATTTTTTCCCCTCATCCCCCCTTCACGCGCTGGCCACCCCGGCGCATGTGCCCGCTTCACGCGCACGCCCCCCCGCCTAAGCGCCGGGCTTCTCCTGAGCTTCCTCCTCAGCCTAAAACGCATCGAGCTCCACACCAATTTCAATCAGTCCGTCGCCCAAAACCACCTCGACTGCCTGCACCAACTCGTAAAACGCACCGCCCAAGTCCGCCGTTGTATCTTACGCATGTGCCGCCTTCGAACCATAATGACCCGCCTGCGGCGGGACAGCAGGGAATTGTCAGAATCAGCGGTATCAATATTAGAATGGTATTTTCATAGAGGCTCTCCCCAAAAAATTGGCACAGGGGATGCTTCACCATAACAATGGCACGGTATGAGGTGAAAAAAAGAAGCTTTCAATTATTGTTTTTGTGTTATGGGCATTCAACCCAGTATGCGTTTGATTCGTAGGCCAGCAGCTTGCTCACCAGGGCGTTGAGGTCGCCCGGTGAGAGCCAGCCGTCCCCGTTCATGTCGCCGACCGAATCAGCGGGCGACTCCACCCAGTACTTGTTGGACTCATGTGGAAGCAGCATGTTTACCAGAGCATTCAGGTCGACGGGCGACAACCAGCCGTCATCGTTCATATCGCCCAGACACGGCCGGGTGAATACCCTCAGAAAAGGATACGTTTGATTTTCCCTGATGTCCCACGTTTCGACAAAATCCCAATTAACGAAGGTCGCCTGCTGCGTCATTTCGGCGGTTGTATCGCCTTCAGCGTCACAGCCTTCGCCGGCATTGACGCACATGCTGCCCTGGCCGCTGACTTCCATATCCCAGTGGCAATCCGATATGACACCACCGCTGATGCCCGCCAGACCGCCCGCCGGCAACTGACTTGTGACCACACCGGCAGCATAGCAGCCGGATATGGTCCCATTAAAGTTGTATCCCACCAGACCGCCAACCTCGGGCGCCGCACCGCCTGTCACCGAGACCGTTGAGTAGCATGATGAAATCGCCCCGTAGCGATTAAATCCCACCAGCCCGCCGACCGTGCCCCCGGCCGTAACCGACCCGGCGGCGTAGCATCTCGAAATTGTGCCGCTGTTATACCCTGCAAGCGCCGCCGAACCATTGTCGCCGCCGTCGACCACCACCGCCTCCAGACCGAGGTCTTTTACCGTACCGCCGTCCCCCACGTAGCCGAACAACCCTGCGTAAGCAGCCGTCGCTGATGTGTACGTAAAGTTGCTTATAACATGACCGGCGCCGTCAAAAACACCGGTAAAAGCCGATTTGTCCTCCTCGCTGTTGTAGTACCCGATGATGTTGAAATCCGTCCCCGACAAACCGCTCAAATCGATATCGCCTGTCAATCTGAAACAGGCGTTCCAGTAATCCGCATCAGCTCCGACGGCCTGCAGGTCGTCGGCGTCGTCGATAAGGTATGGGTCGTCGTGCACTCCACCGCCCAGCCAAGGGGCCCCCGAAGCATAGGGACAATAGAAAAACGCCGCCAATACAGCCAATGCAAACACCGACTTATATCGCATAGATACGTTGCAATCAACCATTACCGCACCTCCTTTTCATGTCGCCATGCCCAGCGTTATCTACACAAGCCGTCATTCACCACATGAAGCTAAACCCGGGGACTTCCATAAGTCCTGGGTCATGCCCGGTTCAGACCAAAGACGCATCTCTTGCTCCGGCTGGATATGTGTTTTTCATCCTGAACAACAGCGGCGCGCCGCGAAACGCAAGTTGAACTTAGACAGGTCTCCGCATCAACTGATGCCGACAGGTACTTTACAGTAAATATGTTGGACTGTCAAGCAAAAAATACCATAAGAGCAGCCAAATGCCTGCAACGGGCAGATAAAACTCACAGAATTGCGAAAATTCGCTTCTGAACGCGATGACCGCACATTTGCCACTGGCAGATCACATCATATCGCACGGTCATTTCTGCCGGCTTGACGGCTTTTGCGGCCGAGCCGGCGGCCTCTCTGTTGCACTGGATGCCTTTCTAAACCTCTTGCCGTAATAGCCCTTGCAGCCTACTTTCAACTGCTCGCCGTCCCTCGTAACCACCGTGAGCTCGTCCGTGAATCGAGGCCTGCCCTGCCCGGCAGGCGGCGTAATCTCTACATCAAACGTGTAACGCGTCCCGCGCGAGGCCTTCTTGACCTTCTCCTTATTTAACACCTTAATGTGACCGGATCTTGACGACGCCGACTCAACCTCGAAATCCTCGCCGAAATTGTTAATTATCCATACTCTTCGCTTTATCGGCTGACCGGGTTTGCTCTCATAAAGCGATATCGTACACGGGCTAATCGTGAATCTCTTCTGCACGTTAAACCAGATATTGACCTTCCTACTGTCCGGATGGGTCAACTCGATATCGATACTACCGTAGGAAACCGTCTTAAGCTTCTCGATGTCGACTTTGGGCTGAAGAACAAAGCGGTCGGCTTCTACCGTCGGGTCAAATACGGCCGTTATACTATCCGATGTCGCCTTGAAGCTCTTTATTGAGAACTTTTGCTCGTCGATGCTTCGGAGTGTAATGGGCTTGAGCCCGGCGTTTTCATTTTTGAGCGAGAGCCTGAATGACTGCGGTTCATACTCCACCTTGAGCACAATCGTAGCCTTTATTGTAAGTTCGACTTCAGGGTTTTTCTTATCATTGCTGTTTACGTACACGTGCCTGCTTACCGCACCCGCCCGAGTACCCGCCGAATAAGTCACTTCTATCGTCCCGCTTTCGCCACACGCGTATTCCACTTTGTCAAGCTTGGGAACGGTGCAGCCGCAGGAACTCTTTATCCGACCAATCTTCAACACGCCGCTGCCTGTATTTGTGAATCTGAACTCACAGGTATGTGTCGAATGCGGTGGAACCTGCCCGAAATCATGAACCAGCTTCTCAAACGTAATTGCAGCCTGGTTCGATTCGGGCCCGGCTGTCTCAAACTTTAGAGGGCGGTCCTCGGACTTCGCTTGCGCCGCTGCAGACCCCGTCTCGTCGCAGTAAAGCACAACCCAAACGCTCCCCGCGATCGCCATCCAAATCACCAACCTCTTTTTCATGTCTTTCTCTCCGAAACAAGCTCTAACAAAATCACCAAAAATAATCTTGAGCCAACCGGCATTAATAACTGCACGTTTTCTTACGCAGGTGATTTTCGATCAAGACCGGAACTTCCTCTCAAGAGCAATGCCGTGCCCATGATTATGTATCCCCCACGTGCCGCCCTAATGATTAACCTTCCGGAATATCAGGCACAAAAGCGTCCGCCGGCAGTTTCGGTTCGTAATCGAACTGGTCCTGGATTCTGATACAAGGCTGACAATCGGGCTGGACTTTGTCCTGGGGGCACGGCCTTTCATGTTCCCTCAGTACCGGCAGTTTCGTATCGATGTCGAACCATATCCTGTCGAGCCACCATTCAGGATTGTCGCCGTACTCGCTCGCATTAACCTCAAAACCCACGCAAGGACGGCCTTCGATTTCTCTCTCGCCCAGCAGCCGCTTGTTGTTACTCTTTTCCAGAACCATCACATAGAAACGCATCCTTTCGACGGGGTCATGGTTGCCGAAACCACCCTGGTGCCTGCAGACAGAATACGATGCCGGGTCGAAACGAACACCTGTCTGAATCATGTTGTTTCCCTCGGGCACATACCACTGGGTTTCTCTCAAAACGTCGTTATCGTAAATATCTCGCCGACAACTGTCGCGTGAGACGCAAAGAATGTCCCAAGTGCCAAACGTATTCCTTGAACCATCGGACATGATAAATACCGTTCGTTCGCGGCAGCAGGCGCCTTTGATCGTATCGAGCGCTTCGAGAATCTCCTGTCCCCATGCTGTGGAGGATTGCATCCACCATTTATTGTTCCGCGACAGGCCCTGCGGGCGCATGATTGCCGCCCACAGAATAATCACAAACACCGCCGCTGCCGCTAACCTTGCTGTCCTGCTTTGGATGAGTCTTTTCCACAAGACTTCGCCGGTGAAAACCTGCCCGGGGCGAGCTGCTTTTTCCCCGCCGGCAACAGCCGCCAGTACGGCCTGCCTGGCTGATTTACAACTTCGTTCATCAGCTGACAATCCACTCATCGACCCGGCGCATTCGAGTAAAGCCTTCAGCCGCTTCAGCTCGCGCCTGCACCGGTCACACTCACTGAGGTGTTTTTCTATCGTCGATTTCTGCTCCTCGGTAAGCTCTCCAAGTGCTAAGCCCACAAGCATTTTATTGATTTTTTCGTGACTGTTCATTGCTCACCTGTTTGTTTAAGAAAGATAGTCCTCTAATTCGCCTGCCAATCGCTTCATAGCACGGTGCAAATGCACTCGCACCGTTTGATGTGAGCAGCCGAGAATCTCTGCAATCTTTTCACCCTCCAGACATTCGATCCTTGACAGCACAAATACTTCTGCCTGACGCTTCGGCAATTTGCCGAGGCACCGAACCAGCTTTTCCCGCAGCTCCGCTCTCAGCAACGGCACATCCGGTTCTTCCATACTGACCAAATCGGTCTGACTTCGCTCAACCTGTGGTGTTTTTCTCGACCGCTTGGCAAAATCAATCGCTTTTCGCACCGTTGCGCGGTACAAATATGCGCCCCAGTTAGTTTGACCGTTAAACTTGTGCCACCGCTGCCATATCGCGAGGAAAACCTCTTGATGAACGTCCTGGGCACGCTCACTATCACCCAGAATCCGAACCGCTGTGCCCAGTACCATCGCACCGTAATTATCAACCAGCGCCCTGAAGCTTATCATCTGCACCGGTTAGCCTCAAAAGAACACTCAACTATGCATAGCTGCGCCACTAACTGTGGAGCGCCTAATATTATAGAAGCCCAGAGTGCGTTTTTGTTTACAGAAAAATTTGCAGAATCAGCAGCTTTTAACCACCCACCCCTCCGCGTTCCGTGTCTGACCGCCCGGCTGAGAACTTCACATCGTTAGTCGGCTTTGAATAGCCCGGTCTTAACAGAAATGAAAAATATTTATTTTTTTCCGTGTCTTGAGGCCACTCGGACAACGATTTTATTGGACAATTGCCCTGCCAATAAAACCACCTTTCACCTTTGGCCTACATGTTGTGCCCCGGTACGATACAAGTCGGCCATATAGTACTCCGTGTTATAGGGCGTTTGATAGCACGCATTTTGGCCGGCTAAAGAAAAAATCATTCACCTGTCGATATTGGCGTAGAAAAAAGCTCAGGTGGCAGTCTTATAGGTTCTTGAGGACGTGAAAATGAGCAAAAGGGAATTGATCGACTGTATCATTGAAATAAACAGAAGCGCCAAACCGGATTTTCTTGCCGGCTTCTCCGAAGAGGAGCTCAATGATTATCTTGAGCACTTAATGGAGTTAAATCTGCGGGAACTGGCTGTTTGCTGATCCGCCGGCGCCGAGCCGTCCGAATTACAGTCCGAGACAGTACAACCACCGTTCATATTCTACAGTCAGTTTGCAGTTCCAAATGCACTTCCGGGGGCTATTTGATGAAGAAACCTTCGTATTTCTTGAATCTTGCCATGTGCTGCAAATCGCCAGTCGCAACCTCGGTGACAACCGCAGCCCTTCCCATCTTGACCAGATAAAGAACGTAGAACTCTTTAATCTTCTGCGCCTGCTGCAGCAGCCAGAGCATGTCCGGGAACGGCTGTGTCACCTGACCGTCTCCTCCAAATAGAAAACCGTCGGGTCTTCCTTCAGGTTCAGAACAGAAATCGACCTCATAAATCTTCTCTTCGCCGATCAGCCCTGCGATACATACGCCGACCGGACGATGAACGACGCCGGACAATTCCATGAGCACAGGCAGCGCCTCGCCTTTTATCGAAGCCGGCGTCGAAGGATTGTTACATTTTAGAGACAGAAGTTTGTAATCTTTCGGCACTTTGAGCATTTCGCGAAACTCGAAGGTTCTTTCGGCGCGTCCTCTTCCGCGCCTTCCTCTGCGCCCCCCTCTGCCCCTTGAGTCAGCCTTTTTATCCGGTTCGACCTGTCTCATGGCGCTGCTTACACAACCGGTCGTGTTCTCTTTAAACCGTGCCGGATATATGCTGCCGGGTGTTTCGGATTTGCGCCAGTGGTTCGGGTCATTGACTTTAAGCGAAAAACCGCCCAAACACTTTATCCCACCCGCCAACTGGACGCCGTAGACCCGGGCTGAATCGATCGGGTAAAGCTCGCCGTCGTCCTGCGTGCAATTTGCAATTTGAATAAACGGTTCAGCCTCGGGCGCTTCCTGAAAAGGAATGGGCCGTGGAAGCTCGACGATGTTGTTCTGCTTGAACTCGAGCAACGCGGGCACAGAGTCATTTGGAACATTAAAAACGAAGTCAATCCACTTGACGTTGTCACTGAACTCGGCGCTTTTGAGTTCTATCTTTTCGTCCAGTTGCTTTACCCGCAACAGCTCGGCCGTTCTGAGATGCCCTACCGGATAAACGCTTCTGGCCCTCCCTGCAAGCGGGTTCGTGCCACCTGTCTTGGGAACGCAGACCAGCCGCAACTGGGAGAGCGCAAAAGTACCGCCTTCACTGAACGTTCGCTTGACTATTCCAACACGGACAACAGTAAGGCTGTGACCGCGCTCATGCGGTGCCGGTCGGCCTTCAAGGTCTTTGAGCCCTTCGGGAGCGGGCCAAACCGCTTTTTTCGCAGGGACTTCTACGGCCGGTGAACTCGTGGCGATGCTTATTTTGTCCGAAGCGTATGTGCGGTTGAGATATGTCTGGTCAAGAAAATCGGCATGAAGTACGGCAAAACTGCGCTTCTCGGCGATAGCGTTGAAGCTGCCTTTGCTCAACATGCCGAACAGGCCCGTGGCGAACTCGTCGGCGCGTAGAAACGCCTTCTTGTCCGGCTTGCCGGGTTTAGGATTTCTTTCGGAAAAACGCTGATAGGGGTACTTGCCGGGCAGCGGGGCCATCACAAGCACCGTAAGCAGCAGTCCCGAAGCGACAAGGCCGGCAAAAATCCCGCAGATCACACGCCCGATTCGCTCAGGCCAAAAACCCAAATCAACGTTCTGGCGTGTCAGCCGCTCTGCAATCAACTGCAGCACCGCGAAAGACAGAGCGAAAAGAAGGATGAAACTGAGTGGCTGGGCCCAGGGGACAAGGCTGCTGAAACGCTCCTGGTCGCCTCGGCTGATAATCAGGTTGGCAAGAATCTCGAAATATCCAAACGCCGCTGCACCAGCGCAAACGGTGATAACTAACAAAACAAACGATTTGACGATCGTTCCCTTGAAATACTGATAAGCTCCACAAATCAGAATAATCAGTATTACAATCGTAGCGGCCATAAAAGTATCTCCAATTCTCTACACGCCGCTCAGGCGGTCACGTCCCGCTTTTACCCACTCGCCGTTTTTTGTCCGGGCCTGGAGGCTTTTTGTTTCTGCAATGCCGGAGAGAATACCCTTACCAGCTCATTCATCGAAGTTGCCCCGGCGATGACCCTTCTCAGGGCTTGCTGCTGCAGGCTCAGCATTTTGGCGCTTCTAAAGTGGGCGGCGATTTCCGAAGGCGACTTCGCCTGTTTAACGGCCTGTCTGAGATGCTCATTTATCACGATAATCTCGAAAACGGCCGTTCTGCCGTAAAAGCCTGTGCCCTGACAGTTCTCACAGGTTATTGCCTTGCCGTGCTTGTCGTACTGAACTTTTCCCGCACGATAAAGCACCTTTACCCTGTCCGCGGGCAGGTTGAATTTCCGCAGAAGCCCCCTGTCCGGCTCGTATGCCTGCTTGCATTCGTCGCAGAGCTTTCGAAGCAGACGCTGGTTGCTTATCCCGAGCAGAGCATCGGCCATGAGATTATTATCCCCGAGCAGTTTCTTCCACTTGACCAGCGCCTTTATCACGCTGTCGGCCTTGAGCGTCACATAAATGATTTTTCCGTCCTTCGCGGCCTTGCAGGCGATCTGCGCCGATTCACCGTCCTCGCAATCGGCTACCCCGACGATATCGGGGCCCATGCGTACTATTTCCTGAAGCTTTTTTGCAAAGGTGGTCGTACCGGTGTCGCTCAGCGCAAAGACGTGTTGAGTTATGTTCGGCAGTTCGCCGGATGGCTGCCTTTCCAGCGTATTCATGCTGAAGACAAAAGGATCATGATTCCTCAACATCGCGTAAAGCGTGCTCGTCACGCCGGTCTTGGGCGGACCGGATACGATAAACAATCCCTGCGGCGCCTCGCGAATTGCACTGACCCTGGGGAACTGGTCGCCCGCAAGGCCGATGTCGCTGAGGTTCTTTATGTCCTCCTGAGCTTTTCGCCGTAGCCGCAATTGTTCGCCAACCCTTGAACCAGCCGTGGCCAGCTCCCACTCAGTGCGTTCTTCGCCCTGACTGACTTTGAATTTGCCATTCTGCGGTTTTCGTTTTTCACCTGTATCCAGGTCGGCGAGGTCCTTCAGGAAGTGAGTGAAGTATTCCATCTGGTCTCTGGGCACCGACGGCTGCTTAAGCGGAACGCCGTCGACATAATAAATCACGTTGTACTTTTCCGGCGCGGGTGAATAGATTATGTTCGTTGTTCTTCGCCAGATAGCATCCGTGAAAACATCAATTGCGGTCGTGTACCCGAAAAAGTCCGGCGTCTTTGGAGCGGGTACGGGAACCTCATTGCCGTTGGCGGTGACGAAAGTTATACCCTGGCGCGACCGGAGTTTGCTCTGTTCGTTGGAGAGCAGACGCCGGATATGATCAGCGGTCAGAACCTTGTCCTGGTCCATGACCCTTGAGTTTCGGTACATTACGTAACTAATTGTCGAACCGCCCGCGGCCAGCAGAAAAACGAGCAGCCCGATGATAAAAAGCGGTATGACAAGCCAGATTAGTATTGCCCCGGCGCCGCTGCCGAGAACTACCGCCGTCCAGAAAACCTGTTTCGCATCCACCGCTTCGCCGTCACGGTATACCCAGCCGACCAGTGCCACCCATAAAAAAAACAATACCAGAAAAATCAGGAATTTGACCGGCGATATGTATCCGCTGTAATCGATCGAAGCTAAAACTAAGACCGGCATAAAAAAAACACTCCGTAACCAATATTCTCAGATTTCACAAGATGCCGCTTGTGCTGGTTCTGATGCCCTTCATCGCCATCTTCAGTTCTTCTATGTTCGGTGCGAAGTGGAACGCGTCCTTCGGGTCGATATACCCGTTCTGGATCAGATCAACCAGATGATAAGTAAAATCCTGCATCCCCTCGTGCTGCGATGCGCGTATCACGCTGGGCAAGTCCGCCTCGCGCCCTTCCGAGATCAGTTTTCTCACCGATGGGTTCGCAAGAAGAATCTCGATAGCCGGTATCCTGTCCACTCCTTCCTTGATACACGGAAGCAGCATCTGGCTTATAATCGCCTTAACCGTCAAAGCCAATGTCTGCCTCACCAGGTCCCGTTCGTTCTGGACAAACAGGTCCAACAATCGCTGGACCGATTGTGACGCGTTCGCTGAGTGCATTGTCCCGAAGACAAGATGGCCGGTTTCAGCAGCCCGCATCCCCGCCGTCACTGTCTCGGCATCACGCATCTCACCCACAAACACAACATCCGGGTCTTCGCGCATCAGGTATCTCAGTGCGTCGTCGAAATCCGGCACATCGATCCCGATCGCCCTCTGAGACACGATTGCCTTCCTGTCCTTAAACAGGTACTCGATAGGGTCTTCAATAGTAACGATGTGACAGGACCGATTGCGGCTGATAAAATCTATCATCGACGCAATTGTCGTAGTTTTTCCACAGCCGGTGGGGCCTACCACGAGCACAAGACCCTGGGCGCCGTCGGCAACTTTCGAAAGCACCGGCGGAAGATGCAGGCCCTCGAACGGCAGGATAACAGAGTTCACGCGTCTTGCGGCCATGCTGACCAGCCCCCGTTGACGGAACAGGTTGATTCTGAAACGGTCCTCACCTAATTCATAGGCGAAGTCCAGCGTACCCCTCTCTAAGAAAGTCTTTTTCTGCGCCGGTGAGAGGATTTCGAAAGTAAGCTTTTCAACCCTCTCCTCGGTCATTACTTCGCCGGTCGTGTTTTTCAAAAGCCCGTAAAGCCGCAGCTTGGGCGGCTGGCCGACCTTAAGGTGAAGATCGCTCGCCTGGGTCTTGATGGCAGCGTTGAAATACTTGTGTATCTCCGGCGTACGCCCACCGTTGGTGCCCGTGCCGTTAGGCTGTTCGTCACTCATATTGCCTGCACTCCAAAATTTATGGTTAATGCAGCGGCCGAATCTGCCGCCGCCTCAAACCTGGGCAGGGTATCTCGTTCACATCCGGGTTTGCAAAGACAAACCCTCGTTTTCCTGCATTATAAGACTTCACAAGAACCTTGTCAACCTCGCCGAAGGTATATTATAAGCTTCTCCGGCAAAAATCGCAAATATCCACCCCATAGAGCCCTCCCGGACTCTGTTTACATGGCCAAATTAAACCAATCGCAGGCTCTAATTAAACGATCGTCCGCCCCCTCGGCCGAACGCGTTTTTCAGCCTGCTTCTATGTCAATCCGGTCTTTTTCAGCCAGCACAGTCACCTCGCAGTCGATGGCATAGGTCCTTTCCGGAAGCACAATCAGCACATTGGCCACGTCGGCATTGTGCGCAAAAGGTGCATGGTGCCACACACCCGGTCGCAGCGAAACAAACGTGCCCTTAGGCACTCGGAAAATCTCTATATCATCCAGCGGTATCTCGCCGGTGGGCGTCGCAGGCCCTACGTGGATCAGAACATCGACGTCGAGCGGCAGTATCCCCTCGGCTGTGCCGTTGTGATATTCGGTGATGTCCACAACCGGCGGGCGCTTCATAACGCGGCAGACCGAGAACGACGCGATAGTCCTGCCTCCGAGATCAAGCCCGACCATATCGCGGTAGAACTCGATCGGCTCGGCTCCGATTTTTACCGTGTCCGGATTGATCATATTTGCGAACGTGCCGTACCTGGCAAAACTTTCGAGACTTAGTTCTTTAACCTTTGCTTTTCTCATCGTAACTCTCCAAAAAACAACGCTTAGTGTGACCCTGCCAAAAGCAGTGTCAGGCTCATATAAATTGCAACACTCATCGAATCATTTGCTGTTGTTACCAGCGGCCCCGAGCTTATCGCCGGGTCTATACCGGTTCTCCGGAACAAAAACGGCAGGAAAAGTCCCAGTGTCGTAGCCACCATTATCGCCGAGAACATCGCTGTGCCGAATGCAAATACAAGCCTGGCCGGTTCAACATATTCCGAACGTTCTTTGGCGTTGAGCAAAATCCCACAGGCCAGACCGCCCAGCAGGCCGCAGCTTATCGCTACGAGCAGCGCTATTCTCACCTCCCGCGTGAATACCTGACTCAAACGCAGCGCGGCCAGATGTCCCGTGGCCAGGCCTGAGACGACGATTGTCGAGGTCTGAAGCCCTGCGTTACCGCTGATTGCAGCTATCATGGGCACAAATGCAGCGGCGGCGACATAAATCAGGGGGTCTCTGTGCTCGAAGAACATCATGACCAAAGCCGTTATGCCCGTGCCGATCAAACAAGGCAAGAGCCACGTCATTCGAACGCGGGCGGCGTGAAGAACCGAGACGTCATCGAGTTCGTCGGCGTCGGTGCCCGCCATCACGTACATATCCTCGGCGGCCTCTTCCTCAGCAACCTCGATGACACGGTCGGCAGTGATGCGGCCGATGAGCCTGTGGTTCTGGTCGAGAACCGGGATTACTATCAAATCATTCTTGCTGAATATGTTTCGAACTTCCTCCTGGTCGGTGTCGGCGGTAACGTAGATCGTGTCGGTTTCTGTCAGGGTGCTTATCCTGACGTTTTCCGGCGCGGTCAGCAGCAGCCGGATACGGACATCACCGAGAAATCTGCTATTCTTGTTCACGACATAAACGGAGTAGAAATCTTCGTCAATTTCAGCGGCACGAATCTTATTGACTGCTTCGCCCACAGTCGCATCTTCGCATACGCTAATGACAACCGGATCCATAATTCCACCCGCCGAATCCTCCGAGTAGCTCATCAGGTCTTTTATCTGCGCCGATTCTTCCGGAGGAATGCTTTTGAGAACTTCGGCGATTCTTTCTGCAGGAAGTTCGGAGAGAATGTCCGCCGCGTCGTCAGGATCGAGGCGAGCGACGAGGTTGCGCATTTCACGGTCCTCAAGCAGTTCAAACAACTCGCTTCGTGTCGCTTCGTCGACTTTTTCCAGCACCTCAGCCGAAATCTCCGCCTCCAGCACGTCAAAGATGATGCGCCGCTGCTCATTTTCCAGAAGCTCAACCAGTTCGGCGACGTCACTGCTTCGCTGCTCATTCAGCAGCCGGGTTAGAGCGGGTTTATCCGCAGATTCCAGCAGGGCCCTGACCTGCTCTACGAGTTGTTTCTGCTCTTGTGACATAGTCTGCTCCTGTTGAAGCCTGGCGCTGCACTCAAACCGCTCCAGGATAAAGTACCTCAATTCATTTCGTCGGGCAACGCTTTTTTGCACGGATATGACGAACAGACCCCCATCGGTGGCAAATTTGGAATATGCCCCGTCCCGCACATTGGCCTTAGGCTTATATCTGAAGAAAACACTTGCTTTATAGGACAGAGACTCGTATAATATATAATTAGCCGGACTTGCCTGACCGTGTGCGAGTGTGTGCAAGTGCGAACAATTTCCGGAAGAGGAGCCCTGTCTGTGGAGATATTCTGATAGGCTTACGATTAGCACTTTTGAGTAATATTCAGTGCTGGAGATTGCCATGTCAACAAAGGAATTCTTGTTGGGTGTTGTTATCTTGTCGCTACTCGCCGGCTCGGTGTCTGCGGAATTTGGCGCCTACTACTGCAAGCTGAATTCCGGCCAGGGATGGGAGTCGACATTTCGGGCTGGCCCCTTTGCCGATGTGGCCGTGCGTTTCGATGAGCCGGAGATGAGTTTTGCTTTCTGGCGCGCTTCGAGCTATCTGCCTCACCTGGCCGTCGGCGGACAGAGGTGGTATGTTGACCAGGTTATCGCCAGAAGCGGCGACGGCGGCGGCGCAATGCCGGACAAGTTCTGCCGGTATTCGAAAGTACGTGTAATAGAGACCAGCCCGGCGAGAGTTGTCGTTCATTGGCGTTACGCGCCCGATTTCGGCAATGTTGACCACGACGGCCATGCGGACGAGTATTACACGATTTATCCCGACGGCATCTGCATTCGAACAATCCGCAGACCCGCCGCCAGGCTCGACAACTGGCTCAGTTCGGCAAACGTAACGGTTCAAAAACTATTGCTCTCAAAAACCGGGATAAGCGAACTGCCTGATGCCTGGCAGGCAATGCCAAACCTCTACCTCGACGAGACTTCTGCCGCAAAATATGATAACGAAGGCTTCAACGAAAGCCAGCGCTGTTATGTCCTCAAGTGCCGCACCAACAGTTCGCCGTCGCCTGTCACGTTTCAACTCAAGACCGGCGGTGATAAATCGATTCACAATCCGGTGATTGTCATAAAGAACTGGGGCGATGCTGGTGTGCTGGTGCATGTTGAAAATGCCCATCTCAGCGGCTACAAAACAGGATGCATCAACGATGCCCTGAGCAGCGACCTGGTCGTATGGCTCGACGTGGAGTCGGCAACTTCGATCAAGGTTTCTTTTTCACCAAGGGGCGGCGGTGCGCGGACCAACAGAGCCCCGCAGGTAAGCGCCGGCGCGGACCGGTCGATACTCGTATCACCCGATTCAAGCGGTCCCTATCAGGTCGAGCTTGAAGGTGTGGTCGAAGACGACGGTCTGGGCGGCGGCGAGCTCTCTATAACCTGGAGCAAGGTCAGCGGGCCGGGCTCGGCCAACTTCGAGAATCCAAACGCCGCCGAGACGAACGTCTCGCTATCGGTCGAAGGTACTTATCAGTTGCGCCTGACTGCCGACGACGGCAGCGGCAGCAGAGGTGATGACGTAATCGTTGTGGTCAGAAAAGACCCCGGCGTCGTAGGCTCGCCGGTGGCGTGGTGGAAATTCGACGAAGCTGCAGGTGACAGCACGACCGAGAGCGTAGGCGGGTTGGCGGACCATATCGCCGGGAGCAAGGCGCTCTGGGCAGCTGGTGTATCGGGAACGGCGCTGGTGTTCGATGGATACACTTCGATGGTGACGCATCCGAAAGCCAATGCCCCTTCTATCAGCGATGCTTTTACGCTTGAGGCATGGGTCGCAATTCAGGCATACCCCTGGAACTGGTGCCCGATTATTCACCAGTCAACCTGGGAGGACAGGGGATACTGGCTCGGCATCGACGAAGAAGGGCACGTTTCGTTGAGGGCATCGATCGGCGGAGACTGGCAATCGCTCAACTCTTCCGAAACGGTTGGACTTTACAGATGGGTCCACGTTGCAGGGACATTCGACAGGTCCGACGGGCGTATGCGCATCTATATCGACGGTTCCGAGAAAGGCTCAAGGTCCGTTTCAAATAACGGTATCACCACGGCCGGTGTCGATATCAAGATCGGCAAAGGAAGGAACATGCCGCCCACTATGCCTATCCGTGAGGGTTTTGAGTGCTCGTACTCGATCGACGGGGCTATCGACGAGGTCAAAATATACGACCGAGCGCTGAGCGGCTCAGAGATTCTCGACGCTTACAGCAAAAACAGGCCGGATGCTCTCGCGCTGACAAGTACCCCTGCACAAAAGCCGACCTTGCCCGCCGGACCGGGCGAGGCCGACAGGTTCTGTGCTTATTACACGAACCTTAACTTTCACCAGGCGTGGGACAATATGTGGCGGGTAAGTGACCATCCCGATATAGTAGTGCAGTTCGACCAGGGTCCTTACAAGTACGTTTTCTGGCGCGGAACAAGGTACATTCCGCACATGGTCTCGGAAAACAACATCTGGTACAATAATCAGTTCAACGAGGCCCGCAGCTCGAACGGCTGCGCCGAGCCGATGAGCGACAACGACTGCCGCCACTCTTACGTCCGCATCATACAAAGCCACGACGCCCGCGCAATCATCCACTGGCGATATGCCCTCGAAAATGTACTTCGCGAGATGGTCTTCAGAGACGATCAGACTGGCTGGAATGACTGGACCGACGAGTACTTCTATATTTACCCGGATGGAATCAGTGTCCGAAAAATCAATCTCTGGAGCACTGAGCCTACCGCCCATCACGAATGGCACGAGGTAATAGTGCTGACCGCCCCCGGAACCTGGCCGATGGACAACCTGGAGCACAAGGCCCTTTATGTCGCACACATGAATGGAAGCAGCCGTGGGTATTCCTGGTACGACCCGGACAATCATGAGGACATCGAGGACGACGAGGGTAACATATACCTTACCGATCTGAAAGCCCGATATGACCCCTTTGCAATCGTTGAACCGCAGGACGCAGGAAACGACGGGGCCGGAGGCTGGGGCAGCGGACGCCCATATCCTTACTACAACCACTGGCCGGTGGCACAGATTCCTTCGGACGGGAGGTACTGCTTCACCAACGAGCGCACGGCCCACACTTCGCTTACACACATAGAATGGCCGTTCTATGAATTGGAGTCGAATCGCGGCGTCAAGATTATGCTGACCGGGATGACCGACAAAACCGCGAGCGAACTGACGCCGCTTGCAAAATCGTGGTCCGACCCGGCGAAGCTGAATATAAACAGCCCCGGCTATAGCGGCGGCGAGTATGATAAGGCCCAGCGGGCTTATCAAATCTCGAAACAATCGCCCGACGCCGCCTCGCTTAAGTTCACGCTGCAGGGCTCTTCGGGTTCACCGATTGTCAATCCGTGTTTCATCGTCGAAGGCTGGGGCTACAACCGGGCAGGATTGGTTGTCGACGGTCAGGAAGTCCAGCCAGGCCCGGACTTTCGACAGGGAATCGAGACCAATCTCGATGGAGTCTCATCGCTTGTTGTATGGATAAGTAAAGAATCGACAAGTTCGGTCAACGTTGAGTTTACAAGCTCGGTGACGCCGCCGAGTGATTTCAACGGCGACGGAGTTGTGAATTTCCTGGATTTTGCCACATTCGTTGATGGAATGGTGCTGAATGAAAATTAGCTTTCGAGGAGGTCGTTGTGAACAGAAAACGCCTGGGTTGTATTGTTTTTGTGTTCGTATTTGTCTGTGCCGCCGCAGCACCAGCCGAGTTTGGGGCCTACTATTGCAAGCTGGATTCCGGTGAGAGCTGGGAGTCGGGCTTCAGGGCGGGCCCGTTTGCCGATGTGATGGTTCGTCTGGGCGAGGGTGACGACAAGCTGGTTTTCTGGCGTGCTTCGAGCTACCTGCCTTTTTGGGAGACCAGCCGGGGCCGGTGGTATCTTGAAGAGATGGTTCCCCGAAACGGCGACGGCAGCGACCAGAGACCGGACAAGATATGCAGGTTTTCCCGCGTACGAATAATCGAAAACAGCCCCGCCCGTGCGATCGTGCACTGGCGTTATGTTCCGGATTTCGGCAATGCTAACCAGGATGGATTCGTCGATGAGTACTTCACGGTCTACCCCGACGGTGTGTTAATGCGCACGGTCAGGAAAGGGGAGGCAAAACTTGACGAGTGGCTTGACCCGGCCAACGTGACTGTACAGTCGCTGCAACTGGTTGACGGCGGGATCAACGGCCTTGCTGCCGAATGGAAGAGCATTCCCGAATTGTCACTTACCGGCGCCGCCGCAGAGAGCTTCGATAACCTCGGCTTCGACAATTCGAAACGCTGTTACCTGCTGAAGTGCAGAAAGAACGAAACACCGTCGACGCTGAGCTTTGCTCTCGATACCAGCGGTGGAAAATTGATACATAACCCCGCTATTGTCGTGCAAAACTGGGGCGACGCAGCCGCATCGGTACTGATTGACGGCAAAGCATCGGGAAACCACAGGGCCGGTTACATCGAAGGCGCCAAATGCACGGCCTTTGTTCTGTGGCTCGGCGTCGAATCGCAAAATGCCATCAGTGTCTCAGTCTCGCCGAGAGGCGGCGGCAGGCCAACAAACAGAGCGCCACACGTCGACGCCGGCAGGGACCGGTCAATCTTGCTGCCTGCAGGTTCAAGCAGCCCATATTTCGTAAACCTGGCGGCTGTCGTCGATGACGATGGTCTGCCAAACGATAATCTCATAAATACCTGGAGCAACGTAAGCGGTCCCGGTTCAGCCGAGTTCAACGATTCGCACTCGACCGCAACGGGCGTTTCGCTTTCTGCGGAAGGCACGTATAGCCTGCGTCTGAGCAGCGATGACGGCAGCAAGAGCGGGCGGGATGATCTAATTATTGTACTCAAGAAGGAGCCGGCTGTGACTGTCGCGCCTGCGGCGTGGTGGAAATTCGACGAAGCCTCAGGCAATACGGCGGCAGAGAACGTCAGCGGCGCGGCTGACCCAATCGCAGGGAACAAGACGCTTTGGACGGCGGGAATCTCGGGTTCGGGCCTGATTTTCGACGGCTATACCTCGGTCGTGACGCATCCGAGGTCACAGACGCCGGCGATAAGTAACGGTTTTACCCTGGAAGCATGGATTGTCATCAAGGCATATCCATGGAACTGGTGCCCGATCGTCCATCAATCCCGGTGGGAGAACAGCGGATACTTCCTCGGCGTCGACGCTCGCGGGCATCTTGGGCTGATGGCGTCGATCGGAGGCTGGCAGTCGCTCACATCCGGCAGCGTTGTCGGTAGAAACAGGTGGGTCCATGTCGCCGGAACCTTCGACAAGAGCGCCGGCAGGATGACGATTTATATCGACGGTTCCGAAGCAGGCTCAAAATCGGTCTCGCAAAGCAGCGTTTCGACTGCGAATCAGGACATAAGAATCGGCAAGGGCGAGAAAATGTCGCCAACAGATTACATCCGCATCAGCACGCCGGCGGAATACGCTTTCGATGGGATTATCGACGAAGTCAAGATATACGACCGACCGCTTGGCGGCTCGGAGGTGGCAGATATGTACAACGCGAATAAGCCCGATCCGCTCGTGCGTGATCATCCTGCGATTCAACAGCGCATACTGCCCCGAGGGACTTCGGATCTCAATAGATTCGGAGCCTATTATACGAATTTGCGTTTCCACCACGGCTGGGACAATATGTGGCGAGTAAGTGAGCATCCGGACGTGGTGGTGCGGTTCGACGAGCCTTACCGACTTGTTTTCTGGAAAGGGACAAGCTACATCCCGCACTGGTCGAGCGAGAACAACAAGTGGTATAATAATGAGTTCCTCGAAACCAACGAGGGCGGGCTGGACGGCTGCGGTGAGCCGATGAGCGACAAGATGTGTCGCCACTCGCATGTCCGAATCATCGAAAACACCGACGCCCGCGTCGTCGTGCACTGGCGCTATGGTCTTGTCGATGCACATGACAACTTCGGGTATGTAAACTCCGCCGGCTGGGGAGACTGGGGCGATGAGTATCACTATATATATCCCGACGGCGTTGTCGTTCGACAGCAGCACCTTTGGAGTTCGGCGCTGGATGAGTGGCATGAGTATCAGGAGGCCATCATCGTTCACGGGCCCGAGCAGCGTCCGGAGGATAATATCGAGCTTGATGCCGTGCACATGGCGAGGATGGACGGGGCCAAGCACGTCTATTCCTGGCACGATGGCCCGCCGATGGACCCGCTGCCGTGGCCGGAAGGGGCCACAATTCAGATAACTAATCTTAAGGCCGAGTACGACCCGTTTGCTATTGTCTCGCCGAGCATTTACGAGGTTGACTGTGCCACTTCGGAGATGACCTCTGCTTCGGTCTTCCCGTGGTGGAACCACTGGCCTGTGGCGCAGATTCCCTCCGACGGCCGCTATGCTTACGAGCCCGACCGGACCTCCCACAGTACGGTGACAAATCTTAAATGGAGGTCATACAAAAAGAGCGGTGACCTGGAAATCAAGCTGCTGCTGCACGGAATGACGAACAAACCCGCCGAGCAGCTTGTGTCTTTGAACAGGTCCTGGGAGTATCCACCGAGGCTCGACATCGAAAGCGACGGTTTTTCGGGCGGTGAATACGACAAGGCTGAGCGGGCATATAAGATCTTGCGAACGTCACCTGAGGCGGGGGTGCTTCGGTGTCGGCTTAACGGTTCGAGTGAGTCTCCGGTTGCCAATGCGTCTCTGGTAATCGAAAACTGGGAGACCGACGGTGCTGAACTGATGCTCGACGGTGAGGTGATCGAGCCGGGAGCCGATTTTCGCACGGGGGTCGTCGAGAACGCAGATGGAGTTGCGTCGCTGATTGTGTGGTTCAGGAAGGAATCGACGTCGGCGGTGAATGTGGAGCTGTCAGCTTCAGCCGGCATACCAGCCGATTTCAACGACGACCGCGTGGTGAATTTCCTGGATTTTGCGATTTTCGTGCAGGGCGAAGACTGGCTTATCACTCCTTGATCCAGATTCGAACCGTGCGTATCAAGAAGTGCCCGTAAATTCATACGAATGCGCACAAAGGTCAAATTGGAAATGTGTAATGTCTAATTGAACCCACGTGGACGCTTGCTTGTATAAATCCGCACATCTGCCGCCTTGCAGGCTGATTCGGTATTTGATCCGGGCGCTTGAAGTTATTGGCTGCGGAGTGCGGGGGATTCGTAGCTGGTTGGCTTGTCTGTTTCTTGCGGCGCTGTTTCTTCGCCGATGGGCTCTTCGGCCGGCTGGGGGGCGAGGATTTTTTCGATTCTTGCTACCCTCTCGGACAGGTTCGTGAGCTTCAAATCGATCAGGTCGAGCTTTCTGTCGAGGCTCTTAACCTCCGAGCGGACGCCGCCGAAGTTTCTCTCGTTCAGGTCCATAAGTCGATTCATCATTCGCTCATAGGCTTCGATGCTGTATCTCGTGTCGGTCTTGTATTCCGGCAGCGTGATTTCCGGGTGGATTTCGTAGGTTTTGGTGCTCCCAACGGTGGAATTTGACAGCCAAAGTGCTGCTGCGCCTGCGATTATCACAACCGAGACTGCCAATAATCTTCTCTTTGCGGCCATTTTATCAACTCCTGTTATTGATTTGCCATGTTATTGTACCCAATCTTTCTATCGGCAAAACGGTAAGTCCGGATACCAAAGATTTGAAAAAAAGGGGCGGTTCTGGTAAAAAACATTCGAGCGGCGCAGGATGGGCCTGCGGAAATACGGTTGCGAATTTTCGGATTTCTGATATGTCTGTTCGGTTTATTCTTGGCAGAAGCGGTACGGGCAAGACGCGATATTGCATAAGGGGTATCGTGGACGCGCTGGCGGAGGCAGCTTCGTCCCAGCCGCTGGTGCTGCTCGTTCCGGAGCAGGCAACTTACCAGGCCGAGCGCGCGATACTTTGCCAGGAGGGTGTCGCCGGGTACAACCGACTTCATGTGCTTTCATTTGAGCGTCTGCAGTTTCTGCTTCTGGGTAAGAATACGGCCCGGCATCAGCTTTCACAAGTGGGACGGCAAATGGTAATCCACCGGATTCTGCGCCGGAACCAGGACAAATTGAAAGCTTTCGGTTTGTCCGCCGTATCGCCTGGCCTCAGCCAACAAATGGCCGAGACTATTATCGAGCTGCATCGGTACGCCAAGACGGCGGACGATGTCGATGAATTGCTCGAAAAACTGAATAAGGACTCGAATAACAAGCTGACAGCCCTGAAATTTGCCGACATCGGTCTGATTTTCAAAGAGTATCTGAAGGCCATCGAAAGCAGATTTACTGATCCGGATATCCAGCTGACCCGTGCGAGTAAGGCGGTCGGCGACGCGGATTTTATCAAAGGCGCCAGGCTGTGGGTTGATGGTTTTGCCGGCTTTACGACCAGTGAGTTTGTCATGCTCGCCGAGGTCTTGAAAGCGGCGGAGGACGCTGAAATTGCCTTCTGCCTGGACCCTTCGGAAATCGATTTGAAAAATCCGCGGGCTGAGCCCGACCCGACCGGTTTGTTCAGCCCCACGCAGCGGACCTATGCCGAACTGGTCGGGATGGTGAAGAAATGTAAGCTTTCGCCGGCTGAGCCTGTTATCCTCGAAGAGCCGATTCGATTTTCAGCATCCGAGCAGCTTGCCCACGTAGAGCGGGAAATATTCGGCGCCAATCCTCGAAGGATAGAGGCCTCGGACAATATTCGCATCGTCTCAGCGCCCAACGTCAGGGACGAGGTGCAGTTTGTCGCAAGAGAGATACTTCGCCTGGTCAGAGACCGTCAGTTTCGATACCGTGACATTGCCGTGATTGCATCGGATATTGACAGCTGCCGGCATTACATAAGGGCGTATTTCGAGGATTACCGGATACCGTATTTCATCGACAGGCGGCGACCGCTGGGCCGCCACCCGTTGGTGCAGCTTATCTGTTGTGCTCTGCGTATTGTGGGTGAAGGATTTCCAGACGGCGATATCTTTGCGTATCTAAAGACCGACCTTGTGCCTGTGGACAGCCGCGATTGCGATTTGCTGGAGAATTACTCCGTTGCGTTCGGGATACGCGGTGACGACTGGCAAAGCCGGCAGCAGTGGCGCTTTGCAGGACGCGACGACGAGGGGTTTGACGAACCGCGTGTCAACCGGATACGGGCGGCTGTGGCCCGGCCTCTGCTGCGTCTTCGTGATGAACTCTTCCAGGCCGACCAGGCCGAGAAAACGCTGACTGCCGATGAGTTTACACGTATCGTTTTTGATTTCCTGGAGACTTTGGGTATCCGGCGAAGCCTTGGCGAATGGGTCGAAGAGGCGGTGTTGTCAGGCGACCACACCACAGCCGAAGAACACCGCCAGTGTTACGACAAGCTCGTGGACATATTCGACGAACTCGTCGAGGTCTTTGCAGGCAGGCGGATGAGTTGCTCGGATTTTGCGGCGATTATCGACTCGGCCTTTTCCCAGATGACACTGGCATTTATTCCGCCGACGCTTGACCAGGTGCTTGTGGGTTCGATCGAACGCAGCCGGCATCCCGATTTGAAGGCTGTTTTCTTAATCGGTGCAACGCAACGGCAGTTTCCGGCGCCGGTCGGCTTCGAGAGCATATTGACCGACGACGACCGCGCCGTTGCCGACGAGTTCGATTTTGCCCTGGCGCCCTCTGTAAGAGAAACGCTGACACAGAGGCAGTACCTGGCGTACATAGCGTTTACGAGGGCTTCTCGGTTTCTTTGTGTTACATATCCTTCTTGCGACGAAAAGGGCGGCAGCACGGTGCGTTCACAGTTTGTAGACAGCCTGGAATCGCTGTTCGAAGGTCTCGATGAAGAATCCTGTGCGGGCCAGAGAATCGACGTCGAGAATGTTTACAGCGAGGCCGAGCTTGTCGATTTGCTTTGCAGCGAATTAGGCAGAGACCCGGCGGGCAAAGCGGACGGCGGCGAGATGCTCGAAGAACTTCTAAATGACATGTGCGCCGATGAAGCTCTTGGCAACGCCGGCGCGAAGGTTCGCTCGGCCGTAAACTACGAAAACCGTGCGCAAGTGGATGACCGTATGGTCGAAAGTCTTTTCACTATGCGGATAAAAAGTTCGCCCACGCGGTTGAGCACCTTCGCGGCCTGCCCGTACAGACATTTTGCAGGCTATGTGCTGCAACTGAAAAAACGGCAGGAGTTCAAATTCGAGCCGCTGGATGTCGGCTGGTTCTACCATACTGTGCTTGACAGGCTGCTCAAAAAGCTCAATTCCGAGGGACAAGACCTCGGCGCAGTCAGGGACTCGGCCCTTATGAAGCTCTTGAAAGAGCAGATAGCCGAGCACATCGACCAGGACGCCTTCATATCGAACTTCGTCCGTCACGGACCGCACAACGCTTTTGTAATCAATTCGGCCGCGGAGGTCCTCGAAGACTGCGTTGCGGATATTTCAAGAATGGTCAGGGCCGGTCGGTTCAGGCCGAAAGAGAGCGAAATCCTGTTCGAGGGACATGAATTTCCGCTTTCGGGTAAGCGCTGCGTCGTGCTCAGAGGCAAGATCGACCGCCTCGATATCGCTGAGACCGAAAATGGAAAAGTCGCCGTTGTTTTCGATTACAAGCGAAGGTCGAAAACATTCGACTGGTCGAGGTTCTATCATGGTCTGGATATGCAGCTTCCGCTATACATGCTGGCGGTTCGCTGCGCCTCGGATTTACGGGGCAGGGCAAAAAGCGTCGTCGGCGGGTTTTACATGCCGGTTGAAGTGAGCCCTGGAAGGGGCGGTTTTGCCGAAGGCTGGACCGAGGTGACAGGTTTTGAGCGTAAAGCAAAGGGCATATTCAACGGCGAATTCTCGAAGCAGCTTGATGCGAAAGCGGACTCCGGCTGGAGCGCGTTCTATAATTTCTCCGTGACCAAAAATGATGACCAGTACGGCTACTACGGCAAGAGCGGGGCGCTCAAGCCGGGGGATTTTGAAAAAGTGCTGAGGTATTGTGAGCAAAAGACGATTCAGTTGGCGGAGGAAATTGTCTCAGGGAAAATCGATGTTGCTCCGTACAGACTGGGCAATGAGTCACCGTGCAGCTACTGTGATTACAGGCCGGTATGTCGGTTCGACTGGCAGGTGAATGATCACCGGGTTTTGGAGCGCCGCGGAAAACGGGAGTTGCTCGCAGAAGCGGAGGTGGCCGATGGCTGAGAGCGGTATCAAATGGACCGACCAGCAGCGCAGCGCCATCACCACGCGGGGCAGGGACGTTCTTGTCACAGCCTCGGCCGGGACGGGCAAAACGGCGGTCCTTTCAGGGCGGTGCGTCGATATAGTCTCCGATAAGAGCACATGCCCGGACGTCTGGAGCGTACTCGTTCTGACGTTCACCGAAGCCGCTGCCGAACAGATGCGCTTTCGAATAGCCGAGCAGTTGAGAAGGGCCTTTGTCCGAACCGGTGACAATCATCTTCGACATCAGATCATGCTGCTCCAAGGGGCGGATATAAGCACGATACATTCGTTTTGCAGGCGGCTTATTACCGAGCACTTCAACGAACTCGGCCTTGACCCGGCGTTCGGAATCATAGACGGCGACGAGCAGAAACTGCTAAAAGCCGAGATTATGGACAAGACGCTCGACTGGGCGTGGCGGCAGGCGGACCTGGCGCCGGGCCTTGAGCAGCTCTTATACGGAAGGCAGCTTCGTACCAATGACGGTTTCGTGGCGAAAATAATCGCGCTGAGTGATTTTCTGGACGGTGTGGTTTCTCGAGAGCGATGGTATGAGAGAGCGATGGGGCTCGCGGGGACGGACCCATTCGGTGGCGAACTTGGACGCGAGCAGAAACGAATCGTCGGCGAGAGGCTGTCGGCTGTCCTGAGTCAGCTTCGATACTGCGGGAAGCTCTACGAAAACCAGGCGGCAGGCGGAAATTGGACTACTAAACTCCGCGAAGATTACGCACGACCCGTTGAGCAATGCCTCGAATTTCTTGAGAATGGCGACTGGGACCGCTGCGCCGAACTGGTGCGGAATTATCAAAAGCCGCGTGTCGCCAGGCCCAGAGACATATCGGGCGAAATTGCCGAACTTATAGGCAAAACTGTAAAACGCTCCGTCGACGCCGTCGCGCAGTTGAGCGACCTGGCGGTCCTTAATCCCGATTACCTTGACACGGTGGGCGCATCGGTCGGCCTGCAGACCAGAATTGCGCTCGAGCTGGCCCGGAATTTCGACCGGTTTTACCGCCGGGCCAAACAGGCGATTAAACGCCTGGACTTCGCCGACCTCGAGCACTATGCGCTGAGGCTCTTGACCGACGCAGATGTTTCAAACGCCTCGCTTGCGCCGTCGGATACGGCGCTGGCGCTGCGAGGCAGGTACAGGTACATATTTGTCGACGAGTATCAGGACATTAATCCGGTTCAGCAGGCGATACTCGATATGCTTCGCGGTGAAGATAACATTTTTGTTGTGGGCGACGTCAAGCAGAGCATTTACGCCTTTCGCGGCGCCGAGCCCGGGATATTCCTCGAAAGATTGAATGAGGCTTCGGTCGATACAAAGGTCACGGGTAAACCGCGTCGTGTTGACCTCAATGAAAATTTTCGCTCAAACAAAGGTATCCTTGACTTTGTGAACAACGTGTTCGAGCGGATAATGACGGCCTCTTTTGCGAGGATAGATTATGACGAGTCGGCAAAGCTCAAGCAGGGACTCAAAGACCGGTCGCCAGCCGCCGCGGGTCAGACCGAAGCTGTTGTGGAACTTCACATACTCGATGAAAACGGCAGGCAGGACGATTCCGAACCGGCGGAAACTGATGACGGGGATAGCTCCGTCAGCGCCACGGCCCGACAGCGACAGGCGGCCATGATTGCCCGGCGGATAAAGAGAATGGTCGGAGAGGGTGAAAATGAGGCCGAATTTGAAATTTACGACGCACAGCAGGACAGGGTGAGACCTGTTGAATATCGTGACATTGTGATATTAATGCGGGCGCCGTCAAAAAGGGCAAACGATTATGTCGAGATCCTGCAGTTGGCAGGTGTGCCGGTTAGCAGTGATGCCTCCGCTGGATATTTTCAGACAACCGAAATCACCGACATGCTCTCTCTGCTGAAAGTGCTCGACAACCCCCAGCGGGACATCGAGCTTGCGGCGGTTTTGCGCAGTCCGTTATTCGCCTTCAACGACACCGAATTAACCGAGATAAAGATTCACGGCAAGGGGGGCCAACGGTGTAGGAATTTCCATGACTGCGTCCTGCACTACAGCCAAAGCGGCTCTGATACTGACCTGGCCGCCAAAGTCGAGAGGGCGGTCGCGGTGATTGACAGTTGGCGGCGGCCTGCCCGACGCGGCAGCCTGGCAGACCTGCTCTGGAGGGTGTACAGGGAAACACGATTTCTCTCGTTTGTGACTGCCCTGCCGAACGGCAGGTCGCGCAGGGCGAATCTTCTGAAGCTGCACGAGCGGGCGATTCAGTTCGAGGGCTTTGCCGGCGAGGGTGTCCCTTCCCTCACACGTTTTGTACATTTTCTCGAAAGGCTGATCGAGGCCGGGCAGGACTGGTCCCCGGTCCAGGCACAGGACGCTCTTGAGAACGCAGTTCGGATCATGAGTATTCACAAAAGCAAAGGGCTCGAATTTCCGGTCGTCTTTCTGACCGAACTCAACACACCGTTCAACAAGACCGATTTGCAGAAGGACCTGCTGGTTGATGCCGAGCACGCCATCGGATTGCAGATTGTCCAGAAAAAGTCAAACTCGAAGTTCAGCTCCATCGCGCATCAGGTCATCGCCGATAGGAAACTCGCGACGGCACTTGCCGAGGAAATGCGGATTCTGTACGTCGCCACTACGCGGGCCCGGGAACGCCTTATCCTGACAGCGGGCAAAAAAAAGGACTCGTGCAGAGACATCATATGCAGCGGTTTTCTCTTCGACGGCGGGGCGATTCCCGACTGGCGGCTTCGGACGTCCCGCAGCGCCCTCGAATGGCTTCTTTACGGATTGAGCGACCAGCGAATCCTGCACAGCGGGTTGAAAACGTCCCTTGAGAATAAATGCACGGGTGAGGACTTGTTGAGCTTTAGGCTCTATGAGCAGAACGCACTTGCAGAGCTTGGTCGATATGTCGAGAGCGTCAGAGCCAGGAAGATGCTCAGCCGGAGTCGCCCGGTGAGCGGTGCGAAGAAAACAGATGGGGCGATGCTCCAGAAAGTCAGGAAGTCTTTGCAGTGGCGTTATCAGTTCGGTGATGTCCCACTGCTGGCCGCCAAGCTATCGGTGACACAATTAACGCATCGCGGTGATGAGTATGCGCAATCGGACTATTCCAGAGCGTTGGAGCGAAGGGCGAGGGCGGCCCCTTCCGTCGATTCTGCTGATACGGTTGACGGCCTGTTTATAGGCGCCGCAACGCATCTTATCCTGGCCGAGCTTGACCTTGACCAACCGGTGACCCGCAAAGTCGTCGATAAGACCATCCGCAGACTCGTAGCAGACGGTGCGGTGACGGAAGCTGTTGTCGAGCGGATAGATACGGACTCCATAATCGGCTTCTTCGAGAGTGAGCTCGGCAGGATAATCCGGTCGCCGGGCAATAGCGTCCGGCGTGAATGGCCGTTCTCGTTCACAATTCCGGCGTCCAGGTCAGCTGAAATCAGGCAGTTGAAGGTCACGGGCTGTGATCAAGAAAGGATTATCGTTCAGGGCATAATCGATATGCTGGTGGAAGCTCCCGATGGCCTGGTCATAATCGATTTCAAAACTGACAGGGTACTTGCCGACCATGCCACAAGCCACGCCGAGATTTATCGCCGGCAGTTGCAACTTTACGGCGAAGCAGCCGCGACTATACTGAAGCGAGAAGTCGCCGCCAGATGGTTATACTTCCTTGCACCGGGTTGTGCGGTCAACGTTGATTCGAACGGCTCACAGAAATAGTGAGCATCTGACAATACCTTTATATCTCGGTGTCAAAATTGGCCGGGTCGTTGTCGAAATTCTCGGTTCCTGGAATGGTTTGTGCCGCGGTCCCGGCCGTCAGAAGCAACACCCACATCAAGGATATGCTTACACTGTGTCTATCTCGTCCACCTTGTTCTTCTTATTTTGTCCGATTCTACGCTCAGAACCGACTTTAGCCTCCGTACGTCCCATCATATCGGATTTTCGGTCAAAGTACAATTTCACAATAGCCGAAAATCACCTGACGGCACGGGAGAATTACTTTCGTTTTCGTTCTTGTGTGCAAAGACGTTGTCTGTATAATAATCTGCCCGTGTGTGGAATTGTATGACAACAGAAATCCTGGAGAAGCTTTGAAAATGACGAATGCGCCAAAGGCAAACGCGGTAGTCGGACAGTCGGGCGGCCCGACTGGAGTCATAAATGCATCCCTGGTGGGGGTGATTGAAGAGGCATGCAAGCACAGCGAAATCGAGAATCTTTACGGCGCGGTTCACGCCGTGCAGGGGATTGTCAGCGAAGATTTTGTGGATCTGAAGAAGCTCTCGGCCAGGGTCCTGGAAGAGGTGGCCGCGTCACCGTCGGCGACATTAGGTTCGAGCCGCGACAAGCCCGACAAAACATACTGCGAGAGGATTTTCAACGTGTTCAAGAAGCGCAACATCAGGTACTTCTTCTACATCGGCGGAAACGATTCGGCAAATACCGCCAATATTATCAAGTCTATGGCGGAAGAGGTCGGCTGCGATATCCGCGCCTTTCACATCCCAAAGACCATCGACAACGACCTGCTCGTAACGGACCATTGTCCAGGATATGGGACTGCGGCCAGATTTGTGGCCTGTGCGCTCATGGGTGACGACCTCGACAACCGGGCGCTGCCGGGAATCAAGGTTGAGGTATTGATGGGGAGAAATGCCGGTTTCTTGACTGCTGCATCTGTGCTCGGAAAACAAAGAGATGATGACGGTCCGCATCTGGTGTATCTTCCCGAAAGAAGTATTTCGCTGGACAGGTTCCTCGACGATGTCGAACGTGTTTACCACAAGCTCGGTCGATGCGTGGTGGCGGTAAGTGAGGGAATCCGTGACGCCGATGGTACAACCTGGGCTGAAAAACTGGCTAAGGAAAGAGAAGTGGACGCGCACGGTAATATTCAGCTCTCCGGTACCGGTGCGCTGGCGGACTTCCTGGCAGGGCAGATCAAGGTGAAAATGGATGTTAAACGAGTGCGGGCCGACACCTTCGGTTATCTGCAACGAGGTTTCGCCGGGATTCAGTCACAGGTTGATGCCGATGAGGCCCGGCGATGCGGTCGAAAAGCGGTTGAACTTGCTATGACCGAGCACAGCGGCTCCGTTGCCATCAGGCGTGTGGGAGAAGCAGAAAACTATGCAATCGAGCTTTTCCGCACGGAACTAAGCTACGTTGCCGAGAAAACCAAGTGCATGCCTGATGAGTTCATCAATTCTGACGCCAACGGTGTTACCGAGGCGTTCGTAAGATATGCGACGCCGCTGACCGGCGGACTGCCAAAAACGCATTTTCTCGGAAATTATCCGAAAGTCTGAGACTCCGCTGATTTTGTGGGTCGGGGCGAAGAGAGACCTTTCTCATAGAGCAGATTAGACCGCGGCGCGCGGCGATGTATTTTCTGTAACAGACAGGATGATTACAAGAACTTTGCCGGAGCCTTTCCATGGAAAAGCTGGAACTGGATTTTACTGTTGCGCTTCTGGGTGAGTGCACGGTGGATTCGCCCGTCTCTCTTTCCGGGCGGAAATACGACTACGTTGCCAATTATGTCAGAGACGATGAGTACATAATCTACGACATCGAAATGGCCCCTGATTCGCCGGCTCGGACTTTCACGAAAAATGAGCTTCTCGAAAAAGCAGGACCGAGAGAAAAAATCTACTTTGACCCCGGCGAAGTCGCCGCCGCTGTTGTCACCTGCGGCGGTCTGTGTCCGGGACTCAACGACGTTATACGCGCTCTTGTTATGGCACTGTGGTATAGGTACGGCGTTAAAAGAATTTACGGTTTTCGCAGCGGCTTTCGCGGTCTTATCGAGCGGTTTGGGCTGACGCCGATGGAGCTTGGACCCGAAAACGTACTTGATATTCATAGAAAGGGCGGCACCGTGCTCGGCTCGTCACGCGGCTGTGGTGACTGCGTCGATGAAATAATCGACACTCTCGAACGAATGAAGATCAATGTCCTTTTTACAATCGGCGGCGACGGGACGCAGAGCGCGACGCTTGGAATCTGCCGCCGGATCCGCCGACGCGGACTTAGAATCGCTGTCGTCGGCATTCCCAAGACAATCGACAATGACCTCAGCTTCGTGCAGAAATCATTCGGATTCGAAACAGCCGTATCCAAAGCCGCCGAGGCCGTCGCGGGCGCTCATGTCGAGGCCGAGTGTGCAATTAACGGTATCGGAATCGTAAAGGTCATGGGCAGGCAGTCCGGTTTTATCGCGGCCCATACCGCACTGGCCGTTAGGGACGTCAATTACGTGCTCATTCCGGAAGTGCCTTTCGAACTGGGAGGTGAAAACGGCCTGCTGATGTCTTTGCAGAGGCGGCTCGAGCGGCGAGGGCACGCTGTGATAGTCGTAGCCGAAGGCGCCGGCTCGCAACTGCTCGAATCCGCCGACGCAAACGCCGAAGACATCGGTGTTTTCATAAAAGAGATAATTGCCGCATATTTCGAAGAGAAGAATATCGAAGTGAATCTAAAGTACATCGACCCGAGTTATATAATTCGCAGCCTGCCGGCCAATGCGAGTGACTCGATTTACTGTGCCTTGCTCGGCACAAACGCCGTCCACGCCGCGATGGCCGGCAGAACCGAGATGCTCATAAGCCTGTTGCACGGTCATTTTGTCCACGTCCCCATAAGAATGGCCGTATCCAAAAGAAACAACGTTGACCCCAACGGCGCCCTCTGGCGAAGCGTCCTCGAATCAACGGGCCAGCCGCCACTGATGAAAAACTGAAAGACCCACGTGATTGGCCAGAACACAGAACCAAACACCCTGACTTCCAACCAATTCCGTTCCTAAAAGGGCGTTCATGCCCGCCTTAGCTGGGAAAGCCGGCACCCTCACCGAAAAGGCCATTTCGCACTGCAAAACTCCAAGCTGAAAAACCCCTTTTCTCCCGGAAAGAATCTCGCAATGACCCATTTTTTGGGATTTGGCAAGGTTCAGGCGCAAAAAAAGCCTCCATGTGCCGATGTTATCTAAAAAGGACTCGGCGACATGGAGGTCATCATGATATCCGCTGATAATAACATCGTACGACGCAGTAGTAAAACTTTCCAAAAATTCATTGCCCAACTGACCTGCCGGCTCACGCGGCCCAGGAAAAAGTTCATAAGCCAACTGCTCTGCGGAATCGTTTTCGCCGGCGACCTTGTTCTGACCAGCGTAGCGGCCAGGATTCCACAATCCGCCAGCCTCAGCGCCATCGCAAAACGCTTCCGCCGCCAACTATCAGATAGTAGATTCTCC
>Ga0180437_10002244_pt1 | contig 31299 bp, 21 predicted proteins | sample SS_ome_4_FD_132410 | JGI IMG/M metagenome (GOLD analysis project Ga0180437, IMG submission 132410) | Hypersaline lake sediment archaeal communities from the Salton Sea, California, USA - SS_3_D_1 metaG | ecosystem: Environmental > Aquatic > Non-marine Saline and Alkaline > Hypersaline >... | reverse complement strand
TGTGGCCAGCAGCCTGCAACCCCTTGCAGACTCGATCCAACCGCATTTAGCACATAAGTGCTTGTCGCATCAAGACTTACTTCGCTGCCGCTCCCTCCTCCAGTTACCGGCGTAGAGTGCCACACCTTACAGTTCGGCAACTCCGCCCGCAGCTTCTCGACGCCTTCGGGCGTGACGCGGGTGCGGTACAGGTGCAGCTCCTCGAGGTCCTCAAGCTCGTGAAGATGCACGAGCCCGGCGTCGCTCACCTGGGTTCCGGTCAGGTAGACGTTGCGGAGCCGGGTAAGGGCGCCGAGGCGTGCGAGCCCGGCGTCGCCGAGTTGTGTGGTGCAAAGGTATAGGGTCTCCAGCTCGTCGAGGTTCTCGAGGTGGGCCACGCCGGCGTCGGTGACGTGCGAGCTGGTGACCATCAGGACCCGCAGCCGGGGCATGTTGCGCAGCCGGGCCATCTGCTCGTCGGTGGCCGTGCGCGGGGAATGGGCATCCACGGCCTCGAGCGAGTATTCGTGGCCCAGGACCCAGCGCACGGGGGCCGGCGCGGCGCCCGTCTTGGCACAGGTCACCTCCCAGCCCGCCTGACCCAGGGCCACGACCGCCGCCCGCTGCCGCCGCGCCCGCTCGATCGGCACCCCTACCAGCCCCATGCCCAGGGCGACCACCAGCGCCGCCAGCAGCAGTGTGCGCAGGCTGAACTGGTAGCAGCGGCGTTTCGGGTTCGATTGGTGGGAGTCGCACATGGTTCAACGCAACGGTCAGTGGGCAATGGCGCACTTCGGCAATGCGCGCTTGAGCTTTCTCACGCCTTCGTCGGTCACCTGGGGACTGTAAACACCGAGGTATTCAAGCCCTCGCAGTGCTTCCAACTGTTCGAGCCCTGCGTCGGTGAGATGGCTGTAAGACAGTTCAAGGTGTTTCAAGCTGGTCAGCGCCTCAAGGTGCCGTAGGCCGGAGTCGCCCAGATGGGTCGAATGAAGGTCGAGACACTCCAGCTTGACCAGTTTCTGCAAGTGTTTCAGTCCGGCGCCAGTGACATCCGTACCGTAGAGCACGAGGTGCCGCAGGTTGGTAAGCCTTCCCACGTGTCTCAGTCCGGCGTCGGTAACATGAGTGTTGGAAAGGTCCAGATGCGTCAGATTGGTCAAGCCTTCGAGATGTACAAGCCCCGCGTCGGTGACCTGCGTGCTATACAGGCCAAGGATCTTCAGACTTGTCAGTCCCTTGATGTGCTCAAGGCCCGGGTCGGCAACCTGCGTGTTTTGCAGATCGAGGATTCTCAAGCTACTCAGTCCCTTAATGTGCTCCAGGCCCGAGTCGGGGATTCTTGTGCCCCTCAGGCAAAGCAATTCGAGTTTCGTGAGTCGCTTGAGATGTCTCATTTGGTCGGCGGTTACCTCGTGGCAGCAGACATCGACAACCCGCAACTCGGGCAATCCTTCGAGCTGTCCCAGCTCCGGGTCCGTGGAGCTCCCATCGTTAAGCCTCACGAGTACAACGTCGCTAAAGAAGTCATCTCCAAAGAGGCTTCTGAGCCACTCCGCAGTCCGCGGTTCGCCGTCTTCGAGGGGCATCCAATTCTCATCCAGTTGGTAATCGTAGCCAACTTCCCAGCCGGCTCTCGTCATGGCATCAACCGCCTGCCGTTGCCTCATTGCTCTGTAAAGCTTCACGCCCACGAAACTCATCAGAATGCTGACCAGCAAGACAAACACCAACAGCGTCCGCAGGCTGAACTGGTACCAGCGGCGTTTGGGCTTGGCTTCATCCACGGCCCGCGCTGCCTCCCGGTTTGTCGGAAGGCTTTTTCTGCCGCTCCGACGCCTTTCGGTAGCCCTCTTCGTACGCCTCCTTGCCCAGCTCGATCTGTTTGACGTAGATGAGCGATTTCAGGTCGTCGCCGATCTCGCCCTTGTGGCGTTTGTAGAGGACGAACTTCTCGGGCTGCGGGGCGTCGCGGTGGACGGCCGGGCCGCTGGGGGTGTAGCGGTAGGGCTGGACGTAGACGATTCCCGCCAGCGGGCCGATGATCTGGCGGTCGTCGCTGAGCGTGATGCGGTGCAGGTACTCCCGGGCGGGGTACTCGCGGCCCGTGTACATCTTCTCGCTGCTGGCCAGCTCCTTGAACTTCCACTCCTTCTCCATCCACTCGCGCACCACCCCGCACTCAATCCGCTTGACCACGCGCAGCGGCACCTCCCGCTCGCGCTGCATCTCGCGGTCGAAGATCTTCAGGCGCACGTCGCGGGTCAGGTAGACGTCGCCCGGGTGGATCTCGCCGTTGGAGAGCTCGACGTAGCCGGGCACGGCGTCCTCCCTCTGGGTGGGGGCCGGGCGCGGGCCGAACGGATTGATCGCCGGCGGCTCGGCGGCCACGAGCAACGCCCCGCACGCCGCGGTTGTCACCGCCCCCACAACGCCCTCGAAAAGCGAGATGATTCGCATCGAAGCTCCTCCTGCTCGGGACCGGCGTTGGCGAGACGCCCTGTACGACGGCCTTCCAAGGCCGTCGAGGGCTCGGATGGACGGCGACGGCCTCGGAAGGCCGTCGTACGTCAAGGGGCTCAACCGCTACCTTAGTTGTAGCCCAAACGCCGTTTTTGTGCATCGTGAGTGCCGGCGGGGAATATTCCAGGCCGAGCTGGCGAATAATCGACGGTGGAGCCTGCGCCGCCGATGGGGCGGCCGGCCGGTTCGGATGCACTACCCCCCATGACGGGCCGTGTGAGGGGCACCCGACGGCCGGCCGTCCCACTTGACCAGATGCCCCATTTTTCGCCAGAATAGTAGGATAGACGTCCGTACGAGGGCCTTCCGAGGCCGTCGAGGGGATAGACGGGGCGACGACGGCCTTGGAAGGCCGTCGTACCGGGACCATCGTACTTTGGACGGCCAAACGACTACCGGATCACGAGAAGCAGGAGTCCAGCCATGTCGCGCTCGCACTGGGGTCGGACGGGGCCGCTTTCCCGGCGGCGTTTTCTGGAGAGGGTGGGGCTAACCACCGTAGCGGGGGGGGCGGCCGGAGGGCTGGGCCTGCCAGCGCTCTCCTTTGGCCAGGACGCGGAGAACTCGGGCCCGATCGACTGTGGCCCGCCGCCGAAGGCCAAGCCCCAGAGCCGCACGGGCGGGGAGTCGTTCGCCCCGCTGCCGCTGCCGGTCACGCCCCTTCGGCGCAGCGAAAAGAAGAAGCCCCCGGCCCCGCCGGCCCTGATCGGCAAGATGGCCATGGGCCCGGAGAAGTGGATCACGCGCGACGGCAAGCGTGTGAAGCACCGCGACTGGATGACCGACCCGGCCGACGTCGACACGCTGCTGAAGTGGACCAACTCGAAGCTGGGGATCAACTACCGGTCGATCGAGACCGATTTCGTTCACTTCTCGTACGACCCTCGCGAGCTGCCGGCCCTGCTCTTCGCCGGGCATAACCACTTCACACTAAACGACGAGGTGCGGGCGAACCTGCGGCGCTACGTGCTCGAGGGCGGCGTGATCCTCGGTGACGCCTGCTGCGGCTGGAACGACTTCGCCGAGTCGTTCCGCAAGGAGATGGAGCAGATCTTCCCGGACCGGCCGCTCCGGAAGATGCTGCCCGAGGACCCGCTCTTCTCGTCCTACTACAAGCTGGGCAATCTCAACTACAAGAAGGGCGACGGCTCGACCTTCAACGAGGAGCCGTGCCTGGAGTCGATCGACATCGGCTGCCGGGCGGCGGTGGTATTTTCGCCCCGGGACCTGACCTGCGGCTGGGACGGCCACGAGCACCCCCGCGGCGTGCGCGTGCTCATCGAGGAAGCGCGACAGGTGGGGGCCAACCTGGTGACCTACGTGCTGGGCAGCTTCCAGCTTGGCCGGTTCCTGAGCACCACCAAGGTCTATTACGAGGCCGGCGAGCCCAGCCGCGACGACTTCGTGTTCGCCCAATTGAAGCACGAGGGCGACTGGGACCCCGACCCTTCGGCCGTACACAATTTGCTCAAGTACGCGCGGGACAACTCGACGCTCGAGGTGAAGTTCAAGCGACAAGACGTCACGCTTGCCGACCCCAAGACGCTCACCTACCCGCTATTGTACATTACCGGCCACCGCGAGTTCACCTGGAGCCAAGAGGAGGCGGCGCGGTTGGGTCAGTACCTCAAGGCGGGCGGGATGCTGCTGGCCGACGCCTGCTGCGGGCGCATGGCCTTCGACATGGCCTTCCGCCGCGAGATCGCCAAGGCACTGCCCGGCGCCGAGTTGAAACGGCTCGACTACGGCCACCCGCTGTACCACTGCCACAACGAGATCCGCCGGGTGGACTACACGCCGCGGGTTCGCGAGGACTTCGGCCCCTTCGACACGCCCGAGCTGGAGGGGATCGAGATCGGCGGCAAGCTGGCCCTGATCTACAGCAAGTTCGACCTGGGCAACGGCTGGGAGCAGTTCCCGCACGCCTACTCCTACGGCGTGAAGCAGGACGACGCGTTGAAGATCGGCACGAACGTGATCGTGTACGCGATTACGCATTAAGCGGATGAGAATATGTCCCCCGCCGCCCAAGCCGTCATCCAGCGTCTCGACTCCGCCCGGCAACGGTGGTGGCTCTGCACGCTCTTGAGCACCACCGTGCTGGCCGGTTGCCTCTCGTTCGGCACGCTGCTGGTGTTGATGCTGGGCGACGCCCTGTGGAAGTTCAGCCAGCTTTGGCTGGCCGTTTTCTTTTTGGGGTGGCTGGGGCTGACCGGGGCCCTGATCGTGCTGGTCGGCCGGCGCCTCTCACGAAGCCAGCGGGGGCTGGAGGCCACGGCCCGCCGCGTCGAGGCCGAGCTGCCCGAGCTGGGAAGCCACCTCATTAACCTGGTGCAGCTCTCCGAGGACACCCGGAACGAGAACCGGGCCTTCTGCTCGGCGGCCGTCAACGAGGCGGCGGCCAAGATCGGGGCCCGGCGGTTTGAAGGGGCCGCCGACAAGGAGTCGCGCTGGCACCGCTTCCTCTACTGCACGCAGACGCCCCGCGATCTGACCGAGTCCCTGGGGCTTTTGGGCCTGCTGATCGTCGTGGCCGTGGTTTGCGGGCTGTTGATTCCCAACTGGGGTTCGGCCGCCACGCGCCTGCTCTCGCCCTGGGAGTTCGTGCCCTCGGTCGGGTCGGTGGGCGAGATCGAGGTCACGCCGCCCGACGGCACCGAGGTACTGGTAGGCAGCAGTCTGCCGATCACCGCCCAGGTGACAAACCCCAAAGGCCGGCCGCTTACCGCCACGCTGTTTGTCACACCGGAAGGGGGCGAAGAAGAGCGCCTGCCCATGGCCGCTTCGGACGAAGAGCAGCGGCGCTTCACGCTCACGCTCCCCTCGGTGCTCCGGCCCCTCAAGTTCCGCGTGGAGATCGGCGATTCGCAGTCGAAGATCGTCCGGGTGGGCGTGCGCGAGAAGCCGACGGTCCAAGACGTCACCGTCACGCTCCGCTTCCCCGCCTACATGAAACGTCAGCCCGAGACCTTCGAGCAGAAGACCGCCGATCTGGAGGGCCCCCAGCACAGCACCGCCGAGCTGGCCATCCGGCCCAGCGTGGAGATCGACGAAGGGTACGTCACGTGCCGGGGCAGACGGATCGCCGGCCGGGTCGAGCAGAACGGCCACCTGCTCTGCGTCAAGCTCCCGCTGGACGATAACGGCACCTTCACCATCCACCTGCTCAACGACCGCGGCCACAGCGATCCCGACCCGCGAGTAAACCGCATCCGCGTGCTCTTCGACAAGCCGCCCACCGTGGAGCTCAAGAAGCCGCCGCGCCAGAGCACGTCGGCCCCGGGGGCCGACGTGCCCGTGATGATCCTGGCCGGCGACGACCACGGGCTGGAGCGGCTTCGGTTGGAGGTCAAGGTCAAGCCGGCGCCCGGCGAGGCAACGCCGCCCGGCGAAAACGGCGTCCGGTCGCTGAAGGGCGAGCAGTGGACCGAATTCGGCGACAGCGACACCACGGTCGTGCGCCACTACTCATTGGAGCTTCCGCCCGAGCTTCCGCCCGAGCTTCCGCCTGAGGACGTCCGGGCGGGCCAAACGGTGTTCGTCCGGGCGGAGGAAACGGTGCTCGTCCGGGCAGTGGCCTGGGACGGGCGCCGCGTACCCGACCTGACCGAGCCGCTCGAGCCGCAGCAGGCCGCCAGCCCCTGGCACACGATCGAGCTGGTGGCCGAGGACGCCCAGGCCAAGGCCGAGCTGGCCGAGCTGGACGGCCTGCGCAACAAGCTCTGGGAGATCCTCCAGAAGCAGATCCGCGCCCGGGTCGGGGCGGCCGGGATCTCCAAGGTGGAAGCGCCCGCCGAACGCGGCGCCGCGGCCGCCGAGACCCGCGACCGGCAGGTCGAGGTGCAGAAGTCGTCCGACGCGGTGGTCAAGTCGATCGGCAAGACCGACGACGAGGACCGGCTGACGGTCAAGCGGACGCTGAGCAACCTGGCCTACGGCGAGATGCTCAAGGCCGTCGAGCAGAGCGACGCCCTGGCCGGGGCGAAGACCCTGGAGCAGTTCGACCGGGGCGTGCCCGGCCTGTTGACCACTCAAGATCGAATCATTGAGGTGCTCCGCGGCCTGCTCGACGTGGCCCGCAACGCCCAGAGCGACGTGCTGGCGGAGATGAAGCGTCGCCGAAGCGGGGACCTTCCGCCCGACGTGCTCGAGAAGCTCGAAGAGGCTCGAAAGAAGCTGGACGAGTTCCTCGAGCAGCAGAAGAAGGTGATCGAGGCCAGCGAGGACCTGGCCAAGCGCCCGGTCGAGGACTTTTCCGAGGAAGAGGAGCAGAAGCTCAAGGAGCTGGCCGCCGTGGAGGACGACTGGTCGAAGTTCATGAAGGAGCTTCACACCGATCTGAGCAAGCTGCCCGAGCAGGACTTCGCTAACCCGTCGCTGTTGGAGGAGCTGGTCGAGATCCAGACCGAGCTGAAAATGGCCGAGGACGCCTTGCTCAAGAAGACGGCCGACATCGCCGTGCCCTTGGAGCAGCTTGGGGCCGAGATGGCCGAGGAGATCCAGACGAACCTGGAGAAGTGGCTGCCCGACACCCCCGACCGCGAGAAGTGGAGCCAGGAGGAATCGCTCACCGACGAGGCCAAAGAGGCGCCCATGGCCGAGCTGCCCGGCGAGCTGGAGGACCTGATCGGCGAACTGCTCGAGGAGGAAGAGGACCTGTTCGACGAGATGGAGGACGTGTCGTCGAGTGCGGCCGACTCGCTCGACAAGGGGGCCGGCTGGGATGTCTCGGACGGGCCGATCTCGAACATGTCGGCCAAAGGGGCCACCGGCAACCGGCTCCCCAATACCAGCGAGATCGGCGGCCGGGCCGGCGAAGGACGCAGCGGCAAGTCGAGCGGCGAGTTCGTCGGCGAAGAGGCCGTGGGCAAGGGTGGCAGAAAAACCCCAAGCCGGCTCACGCCCGACCCGTACGTCAAAGGCCAGATCAAGGACCACAGCAAGGACGGCCAGGGCGGGGCCACCGGCGGCGGCAAGGAGAGCGGCCAGGGGGGCGAGGGCCTCGAAGGTCCCCAGCGCCGCCCGCCCGGCCAACGCGAGCTCGACCGCCTGGCCGGCAAGCAGGCCGCGCTCCGCAACAAGGCCGAGGGGGTCGACGCCCAGTTCGAGATCATGAACTACCACCACACGGATCTGAAGAACCTCATCGAGACCATGGCCCGGGTCGAGGAGGACCTGCGGGCCGGGCGCTACCAAAATGCCCTTCGCCAGCGCAAGGTCCTGGCCGAGGGGCTGGGCAACGTCAAGCAATACCTCGAAGGCGAGTTCGAGCTCCGCCAGGACGCCACGGCCAACCTCCCCTCCGACGTGCAGAAAGAAATCCTCGGCAGCATGAAAGAGCCCTCGCCGGTGGGCTGGGAGGAGATGAACCGGCAGTACTTCCAGCGTTTGACCGGAGCCGGAGGTGAAACGCCTGCCGCGGAGAACGAGGAGTAGCTGAAGGAAAAAGGGGAAGAAGAGGAGGGGAAAAGGGGGAAGGGGAGAAAGGGGAAGGAGGATTTGATTGTTTTGTGTCGGGGGTGGCCGTACTGGGAAGAGGTTGTGAGGGAATTGAAGGAGGATTTCGACAGGAGGGAACGGAGGTAACAGAGTTGGTTCGAGTAGTCTCTTGCTCTTCGTGGGAATCGCTCTTAACACAGGAGTGCGATGATTCAAGGTAGCTTGACTTTTCCTGACTTCAGCAGTAATTGAATTCCCGTAATCTCTATTCTCTCCGTTCCGTCCTGTTGATCCTCCATCTTCCTCCCCAACCCAACGTCTACGCCGTCGCTCGTCAAGAATAGTTCCCTTCCCTTTTTCCCCTTCTCCCTTTTCCCTCTCCCTGATCGCCACGTTTTCAAAGGCCCTCCATGCGACTCTTCAAGGTAGCCCTCTCTTTCCTTCTGTTGCCCATCTTCGCCGCTCCTTCGCCGGCCGATGAGCGGAAGGTGGTGATTCCCTTCGACTTCCAGTCGAAGTTCGACGACGGGCGTTACGGGCAGATGGTCGGCGACATGATCTGGAAGAAGCTCGAGCGCGAGAAGGGCTTCATCATCCCCGAGACCTTGCTCGACGTGCGCGACTTCTGCAAGGGCCAAGGCATCGAGCCCGGGCCCGGCACGCCGCTGGAGAAGATGAAGGGGATCGTCCGGGACGACTTCGGGGCCCACATCGGCATCTGGGGTTCGGTGGAGCGGGCCCCGGGGCACGAGGGGGACGTGTACGACGTGGTCTTCAAGTGCGTCGACTTCTCGGCCACGCCTGAGCCCAAGGTGATCTACGAGGCCGCCGGGCGCACCAAGGTCGTCAGCGAAATCCCGCACGTCTACGTCAAACAGATGCTCGACGCCCTCTACGGGCGCAAGCCGGGCGGGCCCCCGCCCGTGGACGAGCTGGCCGAGAAGGCGTGGCAGGAAAACCCCAACCTGGTCGCGGGCGGCGACTTCCAGCGCGGCACCGCCGGCGTGCCGCTCGGCTGGAACCCCGGCTGGGAGGCCGGCGACGTGGACCAGTACGAGCGACTGGGCAACGTGGTCAAGTGGCTCCCGGAATACGGCAACCCGCAGAACCGCGTGATCCGCTTCACGCTCAGCGAGGGCCTGGGCAACAGCACGGGCGTGGCCTACTTCAACAAGGGCTTCTTCCCGATCGAAGAAGGGGCCAAGTACCGATTCCAGTGCCGCTGGCGCTCGAACGGCCCGAAGGTCATCATCTTCATCAAGTGCTACGACGAGGTCGACACCACCTACCGCCGCGAGGGGGAGACGCCCGGCGCCGCCCCGGGCACGCGCGAGAAGCGCTACATCCCCAAGATCGGCCAGGTCCGCGAGGTCTACCGCAGCCAGCAGAACCTCAAGGGCCCCAAGAACACCTGGAACACCCAGACCGAGGACTTCACCCCAAAACACACCAAGTACACTCCGCGTTGGGGCCGGGTGATGCTCTACGCCTACCTCGGCGCCGGCGTGGTCGAGTTCGACGACGTGGTGCTCAAACAGACCGTGCCCCCCTCCCTTGGGGGCGAAAAGGTGCCCCGTCACTCGCTGGAGACCGGGGTGACCGTGAAGGAGATGGAGGAGCGGGAGCGTCGGGATTGAGCGCGCACGTGCGGATCAACTCACGGTTCACCGGATGCCTCGTCCATGATCTCTCGGGCGGTGGCGGGCCCGGCCTTGCCGGCGGCGTACTCGGCGCGGCCCTCCTGGACCTCGGCGAGGAGTCCGGACCGGTTGCGCTCGGCGATCCGGCGTCGCAGGATGTCGACCAGCTCCTCCTGCTCAGCCACGGTCAGACGGTCCGCCGCATCGACGATTTCCGCGAAAGTGGTCATGCTGACACCGATTCGCCGCGTGTTTTCGCGTCCCGAGTGGGCTGAGACCACTGCCCGCTCGACCCATCCAGCCGGTCGAGACCGTGCCGTGGTGGATACAAGACAATCCTACCCCGCCGCGTGGGGCGACACAACCCCCGTGCGGCGGCCGCGGGTCGTCGGGCACTTGCTCTTTGTCCCCAACCCGCCCCCCGCTATAATCCCCCTCGCCGGCGGGTATCCCCGTGGGAGGTATGCGCGGTCCCCGCTGGCGACGGGGTGTGGTCCCGGCACCCCGTGAGGCCACGTCTTGGGTCGTAGCCGCCCGCAAACAAGGATTGGCGGCGGTCTTGCTCCGCCGCGGAGCGTCGGAGCTACACATACGCCGAGGTGCACGGATGCAACGGATGCAGGTCTATCTGGGCACGTTCCTCTTGGCCTTCGCCATGCTCGCGCTGGAGGTCACGCTCACGCGGCTCTTGAGCGTCGCCACCTGGTACCACCTGGCCTTCTTCGCCATTGCCACCGCCATGCTGGGCATGACGGCCGGGGCCACGGTGGTCTATCTCAACCCCAAGCGGTTCGCCCCCGAGCGCCTGCACGAGAGCCTGGCGGCAGCCTGCCTGCGCTTCACGGTGGTGGTCCCGGTGGCCTTGGTGCTTTTGTGCCTGGTGCCGCTGACGATGACCGTGTCGCTGATGACCGTCTGCGCGATGCTCGTGGCCACGGTGGCCTGCGCCGTGCCGTTCTACTACGCGGGCATCGCGATCACGCTGTTGCTGACCAAGTACCCGCTGCCCATCGGCCGGCTTTACGCCGCCGACCTGGCCGGGGCCTCGTTCGGGTGCCTGTTCGTTCTGGCCGGGCTGGAGGTGTTCGACGCGCCGAGCCTGATCCTGCTCTGCGGGGCGGTGGGGGCCCTGGCCGGGCTGGTCTTCGCCTGGCGGCGCACCCGGCCGCGCCTGGCCGGCGCCGGGGCGGCCGCCGTGCTGCTGATGACCGCCGCGGGGCTCGTGAACTCCCGCTCGCCGTACCTGATCCGGCCGCTGATGGTCAAGGGCTATCTGCGCCCGGCGCACGGGTACGTGTGCGAGCGATGGAATTCATTTTCCCGGGTCACGGTCGAGCCCGAAACCACGGGCCCGCCGCAGTACTGGGGTGCAAGCCCCAAGGCCCCGAACGACCCCGTCGAACAATACAACATGACGATCGACGGCGAGGCCGGCACGCACGTGCGCCGCTTCGCCTCGCTTGAGGACGTCGAGCACCTGCGCTACGACGTGACCAACGCGGCCTACTACGTTTCGCCCAAGGGCCCGGCCTGCATCATCGGCGTGGGCGGGGGGCGCGACGCCCAGGCCGCCGTGCTCTTCGGCCAGCAGCGCGTGACCGCGATCGACGTCAACCCGATCTTCATAGAGCTGTTGAAGGGCCGCTTCCGCGAGTTCGCCGGGCTGGCCGGCCGGCCGGACGTCGAGCTCGTGGTCGACGAGGCCCGAAGCTACCTCTCGCGCACCCGGGAGCGGTTCTCGCTGGTGCAGATGTCGCTGATCGACACCTGGGCCGCCACCGGGGCCGGGGCATTCTCCCTCTCGGAAAACTCGCTCTACACCGTCGAGGCGTGGAGCGTCTTCCTGAACCGATTGACGGAGGATGGGGTGTTTACTGTATCGCGGTGGTACAACCCCGAGAACTTGGGCGAGACCGGGCGCTTGATGAGCCTGGCCGTGGCGTCGCTGTTGCGCACCGGTGCGCGCGACCCCGCAGAGCACATCGCGCTGGTCACCTGCGGCAGGGTATCGACGCTGTTGGTTTCGCGCCGGCCGCTGCCGGCGGCAACGATCTCGCGGCTGCGGGAGGTGTGTACGGAGCTCGAGTACGACGCGGCGATCCTGCCCGGCGAGGTGCCGCGGCACGACGCCCTGCGCAAGATCCTGGCCTGCCGTTCGATGGAGGAGCTTCGGCGCGTGGCGGACCGGCGACCGCTCCGTTGCGACCCGCCTACCGACGAGGACCCGTATTTCTTCAACATGCTGCGCCTAAGCCACGTGGGGGCCGCATTCCGCGGCGGGGCCGGCGTGCTCCAGGGCAACCTCAAGGCCACGCTCACGCTGGCCGGACTGATCGCCTCGCTGGTGGTGGTCGCGGCGGTGACGATCGTGGTGCCGCTCGCGCTCCGCGGGCGCGCAGTCGAAGGGGGACTGTCCCAATTTTCGCGCAGCGAAAACGGGACTGTCCCCTTTACGGCGCAGCCGGTCCTCTGGGCCGGGGCCCTGTACTTCTCGCTGATCGGGGCCGGGTTCATGCTCATGGAGATCGCGCTCATCCAGCGGCTCTCCGTGCTGCTTAGCCACCCAATCTACGCCCTGGGCATCCTGCTCTTCACCATGATCCTGAGCACCGGCGTGGGCAGCTTCGTAAGCGAGAAGCTGCCGCTTGCGCGCCGGCCCTGGGTTTTCCTTTATCCGCTCTTGGCGCTGGGCGCGATCCTGGGCGTGCGGTTTCTGCTGAGCGCGCTCCTGGCCGGAATGATCACCTCGCCGATGTCGGCGAAGATCATCGTGGCCGTCGCGGTGATCTTTCCGATGGGCGTGATTATGGGGTTCTTCTTCCCCACGGGCATGAGGCTCGTCCGCGCACTCGGCTCGGCCGAAACGCCCTGGTACTGGGCGCTAAACGGCGTGTTCGGCGTGCTCGCCTCGGCCATGGCCGTGTTCGTGTCGATCTTCCTGGGCGTGTCGACGAACTTCTACCTCGCGGCGGGCTGCTACGCCCTGGTGGCCGCCTGCAACGCGAGCCTCGCCCGGCGCGGGTCGGTCTGGCAGACGAGGGTGTCGGCGCCGGAACCCGTCGGGCTGCGCCGCGACACAGCCCCGTGCGAAGCAGCCCACGGGCCGGTATAATGCCGCTTTGGAGGGCGGCGTTCTATCACCGCTTTGGTTTTTCGGCCACATCGCACGGCAAGACGGCGGCGAGATGGGACACCCCTTCTGTGATCGAAAGCGGCGATAAATCGCCGCACTCCAAAGACTCAACCCGGCGCGACGGATCTCCTATCCGGTGAGTTGGATGTCCCGATGAACGAGCATGCCGACAGCCCGCACTCGCAATGCGGCTGGATACCACGTCACGCCGGCTGGATTTGGCTGTCGCTGGCCGGCGTGATCCTGACGATTCTCTGCACTACCGGCTTACCGGACGGGCTGACCACTTACGTCATGGTCCTGTTTCTCCTGGCGGTTGCTGGCATCGTCCGCTTCCTCGGCCGGCTGGTCCGGCTGCCCGAGTTCGCCACGGGCTTCGTCATCGGTGGCTTCCTGCTGCTGATCGTGTCCAATGCCGTCATCTATCTGTGGGAGGTCGTCGTTCTCAATGGCAACGACTCGATCGTAACGTGGCAGGGGGTCCTGCACGCGGCCATGATCGGTTCCGTAGCGCTGCTCTGGCTCGCCTGGGTGTGCTGCGCAGCACGCACCCATCGATTCTGGAGGCAACTGGCCTGGGCAGGCGGCCTCTGCTGGGGTAGTTTCGTTGCAGTCTACGGCACGAAGTGGATGTGGACCGGGCCGGACGAAGACCTTCCACCGGGGGCAATCTTCCCGGGTAGTCTCGTGGCGTGTGTTGCGCTGGGCATCCTGTTCCTTGCTCCCTGGATACCACTCCACTACATCTGGGGCTTTTGGCGATGGTTGCGAACTCACCGGACTCAAGTGGTATCCGGCAACGGTTCCGGCGGACCCCCAGCCAAACCGTATTTCGGTTGGCCCAAAAAGCCGGCGCATCGTCGGCCGTGGCAATTCGGCTTGCGATCGATGCTGCTGGTGATGCTGGCTGTCAGCGTTGGCTTCGGGTGGTTTCGGTTCAAGCAGATCCAGTTTCGCCGGCAGCAGGCGGCCGCGGAAGCGCTCCACGAGTGCGGTCGTGTCGTTCTCGAAAGTCCAGAATCGTGGGAACGATTCAAGAGCATCTACTGGCTCGACAAGACGATTGGCAAGGACTTCTCCGCAAAAGCCGTCATCTGGCTTAGCGGGGATCGCATGGACGAGGAGAAGTTGGTGCACCTGGCCGACTTCCTCAACGAGGTGAAGGTTGCCGTGGAGGGCCCTCTTGACGATCGAGCCATGCCCTACATCGCGGCCGTCCGCAACCTGTCGGTCCTGGCGCTGTTTGACGGGCACATAACCGACGCTGGGTTGGTGCACTTGCGAAGGCAAACGGGGCTGGTGGGGCTATACCTTGACGGCTGCGCAATCAGCGACGAAGGACTGCAGCATGTCTCGCGTCTTCGAAACCTCATGGCGCTCAGCCTCAAAGGTAACGGACTCGTGACCGATGCGGGCCTAGTCCATCTGAAACCGCTCGGGAACCTGTCTTCACTGCATTTGGCCCACACGAGTGTCGTCGGGCCGGGACTCGTGCACCTGCAACACCTCGAAAACCTCGTGGGCCTCGTTCTTGATGGCACCGGTGTCACCGATGCCGGGCTCGCTCACGTGGGTCAGATGCCGCTGCTCGAGAGGCTCACCGTTGCCGACACGCCCATTACGGACGCCGGTTTGGCACACTTGGCCAAGCTTCACCACCTTGAGGCCCTGGCACTCGACGATACGCGGATCACGGACGCGGGCTTCGCCGAACTGCAACACTTAAGACGCCTGCGGTACCTCAGTCTGCGGGGCACTCAGGTCACCGACGAGGGCTTGAAGCATCTTGCGGGACTTGACCAACTCGGCGAGATTGACCTTCGTGGCACTCGAATCACCGATCAAAGCCTGGCCTGCCTGGCCGCGCTGCCCGCACTTCGACGCCTTGACCTCCGAGGCACTCAGATTAGCAGTGGCGGCGTTGCCGGATTGTACAAGACAGCGCAGAACGAGGGGCGAGAAGTCTGGATTCGGAACCCTGACGAACCGGATCATGACTGAAACTCAGAACAACCCGCGACGGTTCGGCGTCCTGTCAAGTAGCCGCGCCTGGAACATCGCGGTGCGCACGGCCCACATCGCGGCCATGGGCGTGCTGCTGGGGGGCCACGCGTTTGGCCTGCCCTCCGAGCGCCTGCTCGTGGCGCTTTGGGCCACGATCGGCACCGGCGCGGCCCTGGTCGCCTTGGAGGCGGGACCGAGCACCGTTTGGCTCCACCAGGGCCGGGGACTGATGACGCTTGCGAAGCTGGGCTTGCTCTGTGCCGTACCATTCCTGTGGCAGCGCTGGGGATGGCGCCTGGCCGTGCTGCTCGCGGTGGTCGTGCTGGCGTCGGTCGGCTCCCATGCCCCGGCCCGGTTCCGCTACTACTCCGTGCTGCGCCGCGAGGTGATCCGCTGCGGCTGGGGGCCGGGGGTTTCGCGGCTCGATGAGGACGACGATGAATCATAAACTGGCATTGCCGAAGGGAGCCGAAGGGGACAGTCCCATTTTCGCTGCGCGAAAATCGGGACAGTCCCCCTTGAAAAGAAGGTGACGATGGACCATAGCAGCTACACCGCCGCCGATTTCGGGCGCAGCCCGCTGATGTTCTACTACGAGGTCACGCTGGCCTGCGACCTGGTGTGCAAGCACTGCCGGGCCTCGGCCCAGGAGACGCCGCACCCGGACGAACTCTCGACCGAACAGTCGAAGTCGCTGATCGACCAGGTGGCCACGTTCCCGCGGGCGCCGATGATGGTCTTCACGGGCGGCGATCCGCTGAAGCGGGCCGACCTTTTCGACCTGATCCGCCACGCGGTCGGCCGGGGCATCCAGGCCGCCCTGACGCCGTCGGCCACGCCGCTGGCCACGCGCGAGGCGTTCGAGCGTGCCCGGGCGGCGGGCATCCGCCGGCTGGGGATCAGCCTCGACGCGGCCGACGCCGAGGTACACGACGCCTTCCGCGGCTTCGACGGGAGCTTCCAGCGCACGCTCGAAATGCTCGACGCCGCACGGCAACTCGGCATGGGCGTGCAAGTCAACACGACCATCACCCGGCGAAACGTCCACCAGGTCGACGCCATTGCCGAGCTGTTGGGCTCGCAGGGGATCGCCATGTGGAGCGTCTTCTTCCTCGTGCCGGTGGGGCGCGGGGTCGAGGAACAGCGGATCAAGCCGGCCGAGTACGAGGAGGTCTTCGCCCGGCTCTGGCACCACGCCCGGCACCAGCCCTACGCCGTGAAGACCACCGAGGCCCCGCACTATCGCCGGTTCGTGCTCGAGCAGGGCGGCGACCCGCTGGCCGGGCCCGGGGGCGAAGGCCCCGCCGCGTCGGCCGCCCGGCGCGGCCACCGGGCCCCCTTGGGCGTGGGCGACGGCAAGGGCGTGATGTTCGTGGGCCACACCGGCGAAATCTACCCGGCCGGGTTCCTGCCCTTGAAATGCGGGCAATTCCCCCAGGACTCCGTCGTCGACGTCTACCAGAGCCACCCCACGTTCCAGGCCCTCCGCGATCCCGACCAGTTCAGAGGCCGCTGCGGCGTCTGCGAATACCGCTACGTCTGCGGTGGCAGCCGGGCAAGGGCCTACGCCGTGACCGGCGACCCGCTGGCGACCGAGCCCGACTGCGTGTACGTACCGGGCCAGCGGCCGGTGGTGGATGGGAGAAGAAGTTGGGGTCAGGCCGGTATTAGGGACTAAGCGCGATCAGCCAATCGAGTGCGGAAGCACCCTTAGTCCCTAGTACCGGCCTGACCCTTTCTGCTGACCCCTTCTGCTTCCTAATCCCGCTCTGCGAGCAGGGCGAGCACCTTGTCGTAGTACCCTGTCATGGCCTTGCGGATGCTCGCGTCCTCGATTCTCTCACACCACCCGCGGTACAGGTTGAGCCGTTTCGTGACCTCGGCGAGCTGCTGGGGGTTTGAACTGCTCAGCGAGACGTAGCCGAACTTGCCGCAGACGACGCGGTAATGGCGCTCGGGCTCGGCCTTGCGCAGGAAGACCAGCGCCGTTTCACCTTCGACGGGGACCGGGTGGCCCGTGCCGCCCATTGCGTGCGCTCGGATTCCGCCGGGGCCGACGCGCGGCTGTGGCTGCGTGAAAAGCAGGAAGAGATCGGGGGCATCCTCGCCAACCACGACGTCTCCTTTGAGCACCTGCACCGGTTTCAGGCTGACCTTGTGGTCGGCACCGCGAACACCCTCAACCGGCGAGACCTTTGCCATCTTGGCAATCAGCACGAGATCGGCGTTTCCTTTGGCCTCTTCCAGAGTCCAGGGAGGCGGAATGGCCCCGGCCGTTCCGGCAACCACCAACAGCACCAAGACCGCCAGCGCGAAGTGAAGCCTGCACATCGTTCTGCCTCCTCGATTGAAAGCGGTAGTATCCTCCATCATAACGCCGCCAGGATCGACTTCGCCACCTGCCCGGCCAGGACCTTTGACCCTTCCGGCGTGAAGTGGACGTTGGCGGGCCGCTGGATCTTGTCGAGCTGCGGCAGGGCGAAGGCGTAGAGGTCGTCGATCGGGATCTCGTGGGCGTCCATGATCTTCTTGGCCACGGCATTGTAAGCCACCACATCGTCGTTGGTGCGCGGCGGCGAGACGCCTTCGGGCACCGGGGTGGTGCTGCACCAGACGAGCTTGGCGCCGGTCTTCTTCAGGCGCTCGACGAGCTGGGTGAGGTTCTTCTCGTACTGGTCGATGGGCACCTGGTGCTTGCCCTCGATCTTCTTCAGGTCGTGCAGGCCCCAGTTGAAGTGGATCACGTCCCACTTGCCGTCACCCAGCCAGGCGTCGATGCTCTCGATGCCACGGCTGGTCGGGCCGCAGTTGGCCGCGGGCCGGTGGACGTTGGCCTTGTCGGCCAGGGCCTCGCGCACGGGCACCGTGTAGCCGATCGAGATCGAGTCGCCCAGCAGCAGCACGCGGGGGAGCTTCGGGTCGTCTTTCGGCGCGGCAAACGCCGGACTGGCCGGACGGCGCGGCTTCTTCGCCCCCTGGGCCCCGCAGACGTTCGAGGCCGTCAGAAGGCAAAGGACCGTGACGGCGACGGCGGAGGTGGCTTGGCGGCGATTCATGGGGTTCTCCTGGAGGCGTGGACGGAGGGCATCTCAGCAACTCTCCCAGGATACCGCGCGGACGAGCCGGCTGCAAATCGCGGCGGCGCGTGTGAAGCGGCAAGCCGCTTCGGGTCTACTTCCCGATGCAAAACCGGCTGAAGACCCGGTCGAGCACGTCGTCGGTGTAGACGGCGCCGACGACCCGGCCCAGCTCCTCCAGCGCGGCCCGGACCTCAGCGGCGATCAGCTCCTCGCCCCCCTCGCTCCGGGCCAGCCCGAGGGCACGCTCCAAACCCGCGCCCGCCTGGCGGAGCGACTCGCGGCAGCGGGCGGCGGTCGAGGCCACGGCGTCGCCGGCCGGGCGCCGGCTTTCGCGCAGGGCCCGGGCCGCGGCCCGGCGCAGGGCATCGATCCCCTCGCCCGTCACACTGCTGGTGCGCACCGCCTCATCAAACTCGCCCGCGCGGCCCGGCAGGTCGACCTTCGTGAGCACCAGCAGCCGACTCGGGTCGGGAGCGGCGAGGTGCCGACGCTCGTCGGCGTCCGGCGCCCGAGTCGAATCGATACACAGAACCTGCAAGTCGGCCCGCCGGCGCTGCTCGGCCGAAAGCGATTGGGCGGCCTGGTGGATCTCGTCGGCCGGGCCGGGCCCTTGCGAAGCGGCGCCCGCGGTATCGACCAGCAGGAACCGGACGCCGTCGCACTCCAGCTCGGCGGTGAGGTAGTCGCGCGTGGTGCCGGGCAGGTCGCAGACCAGGGCCCCTGCCCGGCCCAACAGGGCGTTGAACAGGCTGCTCTTGCCCACGTTCGGCCGCCCGGTGAGCACCACCCGGGGCAGCTCGCCCGCTTCGCCGCGTCCGAGCATCTGCCGCTCGAGGCGGGCGACCTGCTGGGCCGCGGCTTCGAGTTCCGCTTCGAGCCGCTCCGGGGCGAGCGGTTCCAGGTCCTCGTCGGCGAAATCGAGCCCGGCTTCCAGCTCGCTGATCAGGTCCAGGAGCCGGTCGCGAATCGAGCCGAGCGGGGCGCCTAGCCCACCGGCGAGCTGGGCCAGCGCCGCGCGGAGCTGATCGGGCCCGGCCGCGTCGATCACGCCCAGGACGGCCTCGGCCTGGGTTAAGTCGATGCGTCCGGCCAGGAACGCCCGCAGGGTGAACTCCCCCGGTTCGGCGGGCCGGGCCCCGGTCGCGCAAAACGCCTCGACTGCGGCCTCCAGGAGCGGCGGCGAGCCGAGCGTGTGGACCTCGGCGACCGGCTGGCCTGTGTAGCTGCGTCGCGTCGGCCAGAGACAGAGGTCGCAGGGCAGTGGCGCGGCAACTCCCGGAAGGCGCAGATGTCCGGAAGACGCCGTGGGCGAGCCGGCGCCGGCCCAATCGGCGTTGGCGTCGGCGGTGAAGACGCGCCCGACGCAGGCCGCCACCTCCGGTCCGCTAAGGCGCACGATCCCCCGCGCCGCCCCGCCCGGCGGCGACGCCACGGCTGCGATGGTGTCGTCGAGGGAGTGCATCGATGGCGAACCAGAGCCAAATCCGAATGTCGAATGCTTGGGATTTCGGATTTCACAACACTGGCGCCCGGCGCGCAAGAATTGCGGCGCAAGACTCTACCGCTTCCCGCGCCTTGCCTTGCGGCGTTTGCGCCGGGCGGCGCCGTCGCCGTCGGCCGACTCGCGGGCTTTGGCCTTGGCCCGGGCTTTGGCCGCGGCCTCGGCTTCGGCGCGCTCGCGGGCCTTGGCTTCGGCCCGGGTGGCCGTCTTGGCGGGGGCGGCGGCAGTGTCTTTGGCCGGCTTCGGCAGAAACTGTCGCTCGCCCAGCCCCCACAAGCTCGAGGCGATGAAGTAGATGCACAGCCCGCTGGCCACCTTGAAAAACAGCACGCCGATGAAGATCATCATGTACTTCATGATCTTCTGCTGCATGGCCGCCTGGTCGTCGGTCGGCGGGGGCATGAACATCTTCTGCTGCGCGAGGAAGAGGACGATGGTCAGGATCGGCAGCAAGTTGAAGTACGGCCCCAGCCCGAAGATGCCCTGCCCGTTGTTGATCCACGCGGGCATGAACCAACTCCAGTCGTAGAGCATGTCGGGGGCGGCCAGGTTCGAGCACCAGCGGATCGATTCCGAGATCAGCGGGGCCTGGCGCAGCTCGACGTCGACCATCAGCCCGCGGTACAGGGCGATGAAGATCGGCAACTGGATGAGCATCACGAGGCAGCCGCTGGCCGGGTGGTAGTTGTGCTTGCGGAACAGCTCTTGCTGGGCCTTCATCTTGGCTTCAGCGTTGTTCTTGTACTGCTCCTGGATCCGCTTCAGCTCCGGCTGGATCTGCTGCATCTTCAGGGCGCCGATGGCCTGCTTGCGGCTCAAAGGAAACATGGCCCCGCGCACCACGGCCGTGAGCAGGATGATCGCCAGGCCGTAGGTGAACACCACGTAGTCGTGGAAGAAGTGGAGCAGAACCGTCAGCGGCCGGGCAATGAAGCTGAACCAGCCGTAGTAGACCAGCTCGCCCAGCCCGTATTCCGCGTTGGCCAGCAACGACGGCCTCTTCGGGCCGGCAAAGAGGCGGAAGGTGTGGCTGAGCTTCCCGCCGGGCGCAAGCTCCTCGTCGGCCCGGCTGGTCACGCGACAGGTCGTGTTGGTGAGCTTCAGCAGGTCCTTGTCGACCGGGCCCACGCGCATCGCGTCCCACTCGGCGATCCAGGGCTGATCGGGGTCTTGCCCCTGCGGGATGAGCACGGCCGAGAAGTACTGGGCGTCGACGCCGACGTAGCGGACGAACTGGTCCTTGCCGGGCGCGCCGAACTCATCCTCGGCGATCTTCGGGCAGCCGATCTGCCGGAACTCGTAATCGTCCCGGAGGATCACCACGTCGCGCATCCCCGCCGCGCCCCCGAAGAACCCCTCGCGCCCGATCTTGTTGGCGTACCACCACCCTTCGGTGGGCAGGCCCGTGGGACCGTCGAGCTGATAAGCCACTGTGTGCGCCCGGGCACCCACGTTGCGCAGCGTCAGCTCGACCTCGAGGTGGTAGGCGGCGTAGTCGGGGTTCTCGGCCTCGTCCTCGGGGACCTGGGCTAGGCGGTAGGTTTTCAGCAGCTCCAGATCGCGGTGCGGCAGCCGGCGGCGGAACGTGGCCTCGGTTTGATCGTTCGCGCCGGCGTCGAACTGGCCGTTGCGCAGCGTGCCCAGCTCCCACTCACCGTTGCGCAGGTCCAGCCCGTCGAGCTCGAGGAACCGGGCGGGATCGGGGGCCCGAAGGTCCTTGGCCTTCATTCGGCTGACGATCCACTCGATTCCCTCAGTGGCGATGCGGCGCGGCGCGGCGCGGTCGGCCAGCGCCACGAACACGGGCCCCGGCTGTTTCCCGCGCACGGCAATCCATGCCCGCAGGGCTTCGGATGCCACGCTCGGCAAATCGACCCAGTCGGGCTCGCGCCCGCCCTTCTGCATGATCCGCACCTCGCCCTTTTGGAGATTCAAGTCCTCCATGTCGAGCCCGGCCAGCTCTTCCTCGCGCACGTCGAGGTCGACGAAAAGCTGGTGGATGCAGGCGTCGCGGGTCCGCACGTCTTCGAGCTCTTCGTCGTCGAAGCGATCGAGCGTCAAGAGCAGCGATAGCGGGTCGTCGGCTTCCGGGCGGATGACTTCCAGCGGGCGGCGGCCCAGCGTGGTGGCCTCGAGCGACACCGGCTTGCCTCCCCGCAGGACCACCAGATCGACCTCGTCCCCCGGCTTGGTCTTGGTGAGAAAGGCCTCGAGCTGCGCGGGGCTCTTGACGGCCTGGCTGCCGATGGCCTGGCTGGTGATGGCCTGGATCACGTCGCCCGGGCGCAGGCCCGCCGCCGCGGCGGGTGTGCCGGGGCCCACGACTTGCACCGGGCAGCCCTTCCCGTCAAGTTCTGGTGGAATCTCCTCGCGGTCCAGCACCAGATGGCCCAGGTAGCCGGAGCGGTCGTCGAGGTCGCGGTAGCGGGGGCTGGCCAGCTCGATCCGGGCCACCGCCGCGCCCTTGCTGCTGAGCGTGACCAGCATCCGGTAGGGGTTTTTTTCCGGGTCCGGATTGGCCGAACCGAGACAGACCCATTGGCGCGGCGTGGTTCGAGGCTCCGGGCGGATTCTGGCGACGGCCCGGGCCGGCTCGTCCGGCTGGGCGGGTCCCTCTGGCGCGGCGGGTTGCTCTGGGCCGGGTGGCTTTTCTTCGCCATGAGCGCCGTCCCCCTTGGGCGGTGCATCGCGATCGGGCTTTGCGCCGGGCTTCCCCGCGCCGTCGCCATCGTCCTTCGCTCCCGCCGCCGGCTTGCCCGCCTTCTTCGGCGGGTTCATCCGCGACATGATCGAGAAATGCACGAACAGAACGATGAACGACAGCACCAGAAACAGGACAAAACGCCGTTCCATGGATCAAATACCTCTGGGAGCGGGTCCCGGGCAAACCGCAGCGGCTTCAGTCCCGGCGGGGCGAGGGCGGGAAATATCCTACCCTAGTCCATTCTCCAGCCCCCCGCGAATCATGCAATCCCAGAAAAAAGGTACGTAGTACCTTTTTTGCGGCAAAATAGGTAGGACAGGGAACCTTCTGCCGGCGTCAGGATCCCCTATCTTGCCTATCTACCCGCATAAAAGGTACCACTCACCTTTTTTGGGGCTCAGCGGCCGTCGCGGAGCCGGTCGCCCAGGAAGTTGTCCAGCTCCGGCACCCCGTAGATCTTCTCCACGGTTCTATCGAGCGGGTACTCGACGCGCCGGAAGCGGACTACGCCGTCCTCGAGCACCGCGTAGCACGCCCGCCGGTCCCCGTCGCGCGGCTGCCCCACGGAACCGACGTTGATCATGCACTTTTCTTCCCCCAGCCGGTACTCGTGGTTGATTTCGTCGGGGCTGTAGAACTGGCAGCTCTCGGTGAAGACGCCGGGAACGTGGGTATGGCCCTGGAAGGCGTACTGCTTGATCAGGGCGAAGATCTTCTCCAGCTTGCGCTTGTTGTAGATGTCTTCGGGAAAGACGTACTCGTTGAGCGGATTGCGGGCCGAGCCGTGGACGAACAGACGCTCGCCGTCCTGGTGGTTGCGCGGCAGCTCGCCGAGGAAATCCCACCGCCGGTGGCGCTGGTCCACGCTCCCGGCCCCGTTCTCGAGCTGGTTGCGGGTCCAGAAGATGGCCCGCTCGGCGCCGGAGTTGAACCCCTCGGGGTCGAACAAGGCCCCCTGGTCGTGGTTGCCCAAGAGGCAGACCTGGCAGCGCATGGCCTGATCGATGCACTCCCGGGGATTCGGGCCGTAGCCGACGATGTCGCCCAGGCAGAAGACCTCCTCGATCCCCTGCTGCTCGATGTCGGCCAGGACGGCCTCGAGGGCCTCGAGGTTGCTGTGGATGTCGCTGATCAGTGCCCGCTTCACGCTGCACCCCTCATGCGCGCCGGAAGCCCGCCACCGCCGACACGTGGCAAAACTAGCGAAGGTAGGGGGGACTTGGACCCGGCCCTTTCACAGTCTATTGTTCCGCCGGGGGACGGTCAAGCCGATCCAGGCGCCCGCCAGGTCCGCTGGTTAGCGCCACGCTGCGCCTTGAGGGCCCCGTATGACCCCTCGGAAAACCCGTAATGAATAGCCCGTCCCGGGGGTTTTGTACGCGTCCACTGTTCCTCGCAGATGCCCATGCGAATCCTCGCCCTGGAAACCACCGAGCGCGTCGGGAGCGTCGCCGCCTGGCACGATGATAAGCTCTTGCTGCAAAGAGACTTGGCGCCGGACGAGCAGAGCGCCCGGTCGCTGGCGCCGGGGCTTCGCGACCTGCTCGGCCAGGTCGGCTGGCGGCCGGGCGAGGTGGAGCTTGTTGCGGTCAGCCGGGGACCCGGGTCGTTCACCGGGCTGCGAGTCGGGGTGACCGTGGCCAAGACATTTGCCTATGCCGTGGGGGCGGAGATCCTGGGCGTGGATACGCTCGAGACCATCGCCGCGGGCGCACCGGACGTGGTATTCCGGCTCGCGGTCGCCGTGGACGCCCAGCGGGGCGACGTGATGGCCCAACCGTTCGAGCGGGGTGAGGATGGCTGGCTCCGGCCCGTCGAACCGGCCCGCCTGATGCCCGCCGGCGAGTGGTTTGCCGGGCTATCTTCCGGGTGGAACGTGAGCGGCCCCGTGCTGCGCAAGCTGCTTGGGCGCGTCCCGTCGCAGGTCGTCGCTCTGGACGCTGCTTGCTGGCGTCCCACGGCCGCCAACGTCGCCCGCCTGGCCGCCCGAGACCACGCCGCCGGCCGCCGCACTGACCTGTGGGGCCTCGTCCCTCATTACTCCCGCCGGCCCGCAGCCGAGGAGAAATGGGCGAAGCGGCGGGAGTAGCGTGTCACCGCTTGGCGACGGCGGTGGAGCGGTGGAGTGTTGGAGTATTGGGATGCGGCGGGCCAGATCGCCGCGCTGTGGCACGGTCTCCTGACCGTGCCACAACGGCTTCCATCACTCCATCACCCCATCACTCCACTCTTCCATCACCTCCCGGGCCGCCGCGATCGTCGCGTCGATGTCCTGCTCAGCGTGGGCGGTCGACAGGAACAGGGCCTCGTACTGGCTGCAGGGCATGTACACGCCGCGATCGAGCAGGCCCCAGAAGTAACGCCCGAACCGCGCCGTGTCGCAGCGCGAGGCCGTGTCCCAGTCAATGACCGGCTCGGGACTGAAGAAGAGCGTCATCATGGCCCCGGCCCAGCCGACGCTCACGGGAATGCCGGCCTCGCGGGCCGCCGCCTCCAGGCCGAGTGCCAGGCGCGTGGCGAGCTGCTCGAGCCGGCCGTAGGGGTCCGTGTCCCGCAGGATCTCGAGGGTGGCGATGCCCGCGGCGGTGGCCAGGGGGTTGCCGCTCAGGGTGCCGGCCTGGAAGACCTTGCCGGCCGGCAGCATCCGGTCCATGATCTCGGCCTTGCCGCCGTAGGCCCCCACGGGCAGCCCGCCGCCGATGATCTTGCCCAGTGTGGTCAGGTCGGGCGTGACGCCGAACAGGGCCTGGGCCCCGCCGTAGGCCACGCGAAAGCCGCTCATCACCTCGTCGAAGATCAACAGGGCCCCGTGCTCGCGCGTCACCGCGCGGAGTGTCTCGCGGAACGGCAGCGACGCCTTCACGCAGCCCATGTTGCCCGCCACCGGCTCGACGATCACGGCGGCGATGCGCTCTCCGTGCTCGGCAAAGGCGGCTTCGAGCCCCGCCGCGTCGTTGTACCTGAGCACCAGCGTGTCGGCGGCGGTGCCGGGGGTCACGCCGGGCGAGCTGGGGGCCCCCAGCGTGGCGGCCGAGCTGCCCGCGGCCACCAGCAGGCTGTCGACGTGCCCGTGGTAGTTGCCGGCGAACTTGACCACCAGCGGGCGCCCTGTGTAGCCCCGGGCGAGCCGGATCGCGCTCATCGTGGCCTCGGTGCCCGAGCTGACCAGGCGGACCATTTCGATCGAGGGGACGGCCTCGATCAGCAGCTCGGCCAGACGGTTTTCGGCCTCGGTGGGGGCACCGAAGCTCGTGCCGCGGCGCATGGCCGCTTCCACGGCGGCGAGCACCCGGGGATGGGCATGGCCAAGGATCATCGGCCCCCAGGAACCCACGTAGTCGACGTACCGGTTGCCGTCGACGTCGAACAGATAGGCCCCTTCGGCCCGGTCGATGAAGATCGGCTCGCCGCCGACCGCCCCGAAGGCCCGGGCGGGGCTGTTCACGCCGCCGGGCATGAGCTTCAAGGCGCGGGCGAAGGCGGCGCGGCTCTTTTCGTGCTGCATATCGGTCTCCGTGAGTAGACGGGAAGAACGATAACAGATCGCCCCACGGCCGGCAATCGGCCTCTGGCGCCGCGGGCGCACGGCCGATTGACACCGCGCGTCGGTTTTGCGATATTGGGGCCTTGTCGCTTGCCCACCCCTCGTCGGGGGCAGCTACCGGCCCGCGAATAGCCCACGTAGGGAGGGAGATGCCGCCGTGTCGGACTCGATGGAGCAGCTCTACCAGCAGCGCCTGCGTCGCTACGTCACCGCGATGCGCAACGAGAAGCCGGACATGATCCCGATTCGGCCCTTCGTGGCCGAGTACACGGCGGTCTACGCCGGCTACACCATCCAGGAGGTCACCCACGACTACGAAAAGGCGTTCGCCGCGGCCCGGAAGTGCGCGGCCGACTTCGACTGGGACGCGGTCGTGCCGAACATGGTTTACGGCTGGAGCGGCCTGGTCAAAGCGCTTTCGTTGAAGTACTACGCCTGCCCGGGCATCGAGCTGCCGCCCGAGACGCCCTTCCAGTACGTCGAGCCGCCCGAGGAAGAGGCGTGGATGCGGCCCGACGAGTACGACGAGCTGGTGCGCGATCCCACGGGCTATCTCTACAACGTGTGGCTGCCGCGCGTGGCCGAGGACATCAGCCCCATGGGCCAGCCCACCTCGTATCGCAACAACCTCGCGCTGGTGCGTGGCGGCATGGCCATGCTGCAGTACTTCACCGCGTTCGGCACGCAGATCGCCCGGATGCGCAGCGAGTCGGGCACGGTCTCAGCGCTCTCCGGGATACTCAAGGCCCCGTTCGACATCATCGCCGACAAGCTGCGGGGCTACAAAGGGCTCTGCACGGACCTCTTCCGGCAGCCGGAGAAGGTCGAGGCCGCCGTGGAGGCCATGGCGCCGCACCTGTTGCACGTGGCGGCCAGCGGGGCCGACCCTGAGCGCAACCTGCCGGTCGGCTTCTGGATGCACCGCGGCTGCGTGCCGTTCCTGTCGCTGGAGCAGTTCGAGCGGTTCTACTGGCCGACGCTGAAGTGGGTCATCGAGGAGCTGTGGAAGCAGGGCATCCAAACGCTCTTCTACGCCGAGGGAGAGTGGAACCCCAACCTGAAGTATATCGCCGAGCTGCCGGCCGGGAGCATCGTCTACCACGTCGACCGCGGCGACATATTTGAAGTACACCGGACGCTGGGCGAGAAGTTCTGCATAAGCGGCGGCATCCCCAACGACCTCTTGGCCTTCGGCACGCCCCAGGACGTGCGCGAGTGCTGCAAGAAGGTCATCGACGGGGTGGCCCGCGACGGCGGGTACATCATGGACGCCAGCGCCATCATGCAGGACGACACGAAGACCGAGAACCTCCGGGCCATGACCGAGGCCACTCGGGAGTATGGCGTGTACTAGACAAGGAGAAACCGACATGTCCGACCAGGAGCGACCGAGCCCCGCGCCGGGTGTTTGCCAACCCTGGGAAGAGAAGAAGAAGGAGCTGCCGCCGGTGACCGGCGACGAGGAGCTGGTCAAGCGGGTGTGGGAAGACATCGACGGCCTGGCGCATGCCTTCATCTGGCAGTGCCTGGTCTCGTTTTGACCTGACCCGGTTTCCCGGCAAATGATGACGGGAGCCCACTGCCGTCCGTCCCGGCCGCGATCACCGACCGTTGCCAAAACAACCAGTCACCAGAGGGAATCAAGCTCATGACCGACGCGGGCAATCTGGCCGAGGCCCTGGCTAGCTGCAACGAGCAGCGGGTGATGTCGCTGCTCAGCGAGAAGCTCGATGCCGGCACCCCGGCCGCCGAAATCCTCAGCGAGTGCAACCAGGGCATGGCCGAGCTGGGCAACCGCTTCGCCGGCGGCCACTGCTTCCTGCCCGAGCTGATGTTCGGCGGCATGATCATGAAGGCGATCACCGCCGAGCTCGCTCCGCTCTTGGAACAATCGGGGCCGGTCGAGCCGGTCGGCAAGGCCGTCATCGGCACCGTACACCACGACGTCCACGACATCGGCAAGGACATCGTGGTGATGATGCTCCGCGGGATCGGCTTCGAGGTTGTGGACCTGGGCGTCGACGTGCCGCCGGAGAAGTTCATCGAGGCCATCGCCGAGCACAAGCCCCAGGTGGCCGGCTTCAGCGTGCTGTTGACCACCTGCTACAAGTCGGTCTGCGACACGGCCGAGGCCATCGGCGCCGCGGGGCTGCGCGACGGGCTCTCGCTGATGGTCGGCGGCGCCGCGGCCAGCCAACTGCTCGCCGAGAGCGCCGGCTGCGACTTCTACGGCAAAACCGCCGTCGACGGCGTGAAGTTCGCCGGACAACTCGTCGGCGTGTGAGGAGGGGGGAGGACGAGAGCAGGAGTATTGGAGTGATGGAGTACTGGAGCATTCGCCTGCCCCTCTGCGTCCTGGCCCTCCTGGCGGTCGGCCGGGCGGCGCGTGCGCAGGAGTGGGCCCGCGGGATGTTCGACCACACCAGCCACGACTTCGGCACCGTGGCTCGCGGGGCCAAGGTCCAGCATACCTTCACGCTGGAGAACATCTACGAAGAGGACGTCCACATCGCCGCGATCAAGACGAGCTGCGCCTGCACCACGCCCAAGCTCAGCCGGCGGTTGCTCAAGACCTGGGACAAGGCCGAGATCGTGGCTGAGATCGACACCCGGGCGTACAAGGGGCGCAAGGACGCCACGCTCACCGTGGTGCTGGACCAGCCCTTTCCCGCCGAGGTCCGGCTCACGGTGCACACTTACATCCGCAGCGACCTGGTGATCCAGCCGGGCGAGGTGCAGTTCGGCTCGGTGCCCCAGGGCACGCCCGCCACCCGGAAGGTCACGATCAGCTACGCCGGCCGGTCGGACTGGCGCATCGAGCGGGTGGAAAGCACCAACCCCCACCTGACCACCGAACTCGCTCCCGCTTCCGCGGGCACCGGCGAGGTCAACTACACGCTCACGGTGTCCCTCTCGGCCGACGCCCCGGCCGGCTACGTCCACGACCACCTCACCCTGGTCACCAACGACTTCAATCCCCGCACGGCCCGGGTGCCGGTGCCGGTCGAGGGCGTGGTCGTCTCCGCGATCTCCGTGCGTCCGTCGCCGCTGCTGCTGGGCGTGGTCGACGCGGGCGGGACCGCCAAGGGCCGGCTGGTCGTCCACGGCAAGACCCCGTTTCGCATCACGGCCGTGCGCAGCAGCGACCCTCGCTTGAAGTGCAGCCCCCCCGCCCCCGCCGAAGCCAAGATCGTCCACCTCGTCCCCGTCACATTCTCCGCCGGCGCCAAGCCCGGCGAGCTCAGCGCCCGCATCGAAATCCAAACCGACGCCACCCCCGACCCGCTCACGGTCTCCGTCCACGTGCGCGTGATGCCCCGGGGGCCGATGACGTTTTAGGCTTTGTCGGAAGACGGCCGTGGATGGCGGGGGTAGCTTGCCTGCCTCTGCCGAATCCCGGGTCCAAAGGCGGACATGCCGCCCATGGCACCCCGTTCCCGACTTTTCCGACAAAGCCTGGCCAACGCGCGACGCCCGCCGGCGGTCAAAGGGGTTCGGTGTAGGCCGGGAGTCTCGGGCAACTACCAGTCGATCCACGGCCCGGTCAGCGTCATCAGGTAGTCGACGGTCGCGGGTCCCTGGTAGTAGGCCCGGTCGGTGCCGCCCAGCGACGAGATGGCGGTCACCACGTCGAAGTCGAGGACCTGGAAGAACTGGGTCCCGTACCACCACATCTGGGCAAAGTCATCTTGGGCCCACAGGTAGTCGTCGCCATTGGAATCCCGAATCTCGACCGTGTCGTTGCCTTGGTCGGCTTCCGCGTAGACCTCCTCGAAGAGTTTCGCGCGGAGGTAGTAGGTGCTGTTCCAGAGGCTGGTGGCCGTGGCGTCGGCCAACAGGTGGTCGTCGCCCGCCGAATCGCTGAGCGACGCGACGTCGTATCCGCCGACGGTCGAGTAGCCGTGCACGACGTCGAAGTCGTCGACCTGGTTGCGGAAGCCGTCGCCTTGCAGGACGGCCTGGGTGGGGCCGGCCTCGAAGCTGTCGTTTCCGGGGGAGTCGAACAGTCTGGCGATGTCGAAGCCCTGGGTGCCGGTGGCGTACACCGCCTCGAAGAACTTGGCCCGGTTGTAGAAGTTGTTGCCCCACAGGCTGCTCTCGCTGCGGGCGCCGACGAAGTTGTCGTCGCCGGCCGAGTCGTTCAAGTAGGCTTCGTCGTTGCCGCCGTTGGAGGCGTAGGCGTGCACCTCGGAGAAGCCGTCCAGCGACATCTCGAAGCCGCCGCCGGCCAGCGACGCCTGGCGGGGCATGGCGGTGTAGACGTCGTCGCCCGCCGAGTCGTAGAGCCAACCCGTGTCGCTGCCGCCGGCGGTGCTCTCGGCGTACTGGGTCTCGAAGCTCTTGATATAGTGTGAAAATCCGGTACCGATCAGCCAGCCGTGCCCCCGGCCGGCACGGTACTCGTCGTTGCCCGACGAATCGCTCAGGAAGGCCGCGTCGGCGCCGCCGGAGCCGTCGACGGTGATCTGCTCGGCGCTGAACAGGGTGACCGCGTAGTCGGGTCCGACGAGGTGCGCCGAGTCGGGCTTGAGCACCAGCATCTCGTCGCCGGCCGAGCCGACGATCTCGACCGTGTCGACCCCCTGCCCGGCGTTGAAGTGCAGCGTGGTGTTGAGGGCATTGAACGTTTGGACCTGGCCCGCGCCGGTGGTGAGGGTCCCCTGGCCGGTCCGGGCGTCGTAGACCAGCGTGTCGTCGCCGTCGGTGCCGGCGATCTCGGTGACGCCGCTGATTTGCACGTCGCCCTGGCCGTCGGCATCGGTCGGGGTGGCCCAAAGCCCGAAGGGGAAGAGCAGCACCTGCTTCGAGGGGTGCTCCAGGCCCAGCTCGCCGAAGTTGTTCTGCTGGCTGTTCTGCCCGCAGATGGTGAAGACCACGTCGGCGATGACGTTGCCGTCGGGGCTGGCCGTGCCGCCGAGCGTTCCCGGGGTGGCCTTGCCGGGCAGGTAGGCGGCCGGCTGGGTCTCGATGACCGTGTAGGTCCCGGCCACCAACCCCGTGAACTCGTAGAACCCCAGCGCGTCGGTCGTCGTGACCTGGTTCACCGCGTTTCCGTAGACGTCGAAGCCGATCAGGGTGACGGTGGTGTTGGGGATCGGCAGCTCGGCGGGGTCTTTGATGCCGTTGTCGTTGGTGTCGACGTAGACGAAGCCCGAAAGGCGGGAGTTGGCGCAGGCGTTGACGAAGTCGAAACCCTCGTCTTGCGGCTTGACCGCAACGACGCTGTCGAGAATGAAGTCGACGTTCGGCTGGACCGGGTTGTTCAAGGCGATCACGATCTCGTCGACGGCCGCGAACGAGAAACTCAAGGGTTTCGTGAACGCACTGAAGGGCGCTACGTAGGTCGACGGGCTGCTGGGGTTGTTCGGGATCGCGCCGGCGAACGTGGCCGTGTCACCGTCGTCGTCGGTCAGCTCGACGGAGAAGGTCAAGTCCGGCTCGCCGACGCCGGTTTCGACCAAGTCGAGGTCGAATCGCACGGAGGTGTTCGCGCCGCCGTCGGTCAGGTCGACTGAAGAAGCCGCGGTGTAGGTCAGCGTGGCCGTCGTCCCGGCGGTGCCGTTCGAGCCGAAGTCGTAGGTCCCCGCGCCGATGGCCCCGCTGGCCGACGTCACGCCGGCCGTCCCGATGACGTCCACCAGCAAGTCCCGCTGCCAGTCGGTGAGGTTGGTCGACAAGGTGAAGGGGTCGGTATCGAGGGCGGTAATTGCGTAGGTCTTGGCGGAGGCCGGATCGTCGAAATTGTCGATCG
>Ga0180437_10002241_pt1 | contig 31336 bp, 28 predicted proteins | sample SS_ome_4_FD_132410 | JGI IMG/M metagenome (GOLD analysis project Ga0180437, IMG submission 132410) | Hypersaline lake sediment archaeal communities from the Salton Sea, California, USA - SS_3_D_1 metaG | ecosystem: Environmental > Aquatic > Non-marine Saline and Alkaline > Hypersaline >... | reverse complement strand
GCTACGGTGGGTCTGACATACATTGGTGCCTCTTTCGAGCGCGGTGTAACCGGTCTTGTATCCTTTTTCTCCGGTCACATACTTGCCGACCTTGCCTGGTACAGCGTGGTAGCCGCAGCGGTAACCGCTGGACGCCGCTCGTTCATTAAACGCGTCTACCCAAAACTGAACCTCGTATGCGGCTGTTTCCTGTTCGGTATCGGGCTGTTCTTCCTGTGGTTCGGTACTAAGCGTTTGGTGGGAGAGTGACTCATTGGCCTCCCCGACCCGGTTAGACGTTTGACAATGGAAGCCGCTTTTGAATACAATAGTCGCACGCGGGGGATACGATCTAAGCTTTGATTCTAACGAGCGCTTACGGGCTGCGGGCGCGCGCCTCAATCTCGGTTCAGGGAAAACGGCTATGGGGTTACGTCTTTACAATACGCTCACACGTCAGATAGAGGAGTTCACACCTCTTGAAGCGGGTACCGTCCGGATGTACACTTGCGGCCCGACCGTCTACGACTATCCTCATATCGGCAACTTTCGCGCGTACATTTTTGAGGATCTATTGAGGAGATACTTGAAATTCAAAGGGTTCCGCGTCATCCAGGTGATGAATATTACCGATGTGGATGACAAGACGATTCGCGGCGCGCGTGAAGGTGGTGTTTCGCTGAAGGAGTTCACGACAGGTTACGTTCGCGCGTTCTTCGAAGATCTCGTCACGCTGCGCATCGAACGAGCGGAGTATTACCCGGCGGCGACCGAACACATTGAGGATATGGTCGCGCTGGTCGAACGATTGAAGGAGAGAGGCTACACGTACGAAGCCGACGGTTCAACATATTTCCGGATCGCCTCGTTCGACGGGTACGGGAAACTGTCGCATTTCAAACTCGACGAGCTTAAAGACGGGGCCAGCGGCAGGACCGCTCTCGACGAGTACACCAAGGAGGACGTGAGGGACTTCGCGCTGTGGAAAGCGTGGACCGAGGAGGATGGCGACGCATGCTGGGACACAGCGCTCGGCCGCGGTCGGCCCGGGTGGCACATAGAGTGTTCGGCGATGTCCATGAAGTACCTCGGGGAACATTTCGACATCCATACCGGCGGCGTGGACAACATCTTCCCGCACCACGAGAACGAGATCGCTCAGTCGGAGGCAGCGACCGGCGGCCAGTTCGTGAACTACTGGCTGCACTGCGAGCACCTGCTGGTGGACAACCGGAAAATGTCGAAATCGCTCGGCAACTTCTACACGTTGCGCGACCTGTTGCAGAAAGAGTGCAAACCGGAAGCTATACGGTACGCGCTGATTTCAACCCATTACAGACAGAAGTACAACTTCACGCTGGCCGGGCTTGAAGCTGCGGCAAGTGCGGTCGCCAGGCTGCGCGATTTCAAGCGCAGATTGGCGGCCGTGAAGCTTAGCCCGCGCGAAGAGCTGACCCGGCCGGTCGCGGACCTCGTAAGCAGCGCGGATGACGCGTTCGTGAAGTCCATGGACGACGATCTCGGCATATCGGGCGCGCTGGCGGCGGTGTTCGAGCTGGTTCGCGAGGTGAACAGTCTCATAGACGACCGGGCCGTCGATCAAGAGGGTGCGGCTCTGGCGGCCGGTCTTCTCGAACGGGTGGACAGCGTAATCGACGTGATTCGCGAAGATGAGACGATCCCGCAGGAGGTGTTGGAACTCGTGGAAGACCGAGCAGCCGCGCGGCGGGACAAAGACTACAAGCTGGCGGACGAGATTCGCGACAATATTGTCTCTCTTGGTTACGTTGTAGAGGACACCCCCTCGGGTCCGCGCGTGAAACGCATCTAATACAAGGTTGGGAAGTGAGCGCCGCGGGTGGTTCTTGGGTCCGGAACATCCTGTTGATAACCGTTGTTTGCGGTTTTTCGCTTGACAAGCATGGAGTGCGATGCTAGAATCTCTCCACTTCAGGGATGGAGGAATATGCCCCGTCCCCGAAAAAGACACGGCTGTTGGAGATAACATTCGGTACGAGAGGGCATAACGAGGTTATGAAGATAGGGTTGCTTACGGGCGGCGGCGATGCGCCGGGGCTTAACGCGGTGATCAGGGCGATAACCGTCAAAGCGGTCAAGAAGGGTCACGAGGTAATCGGGTTCAAGAGAGGATGGAAAGGTGCCCTTGAGAAAGAGTTCGAAAAGCTGACACCCAAAAAGGTGGAGGACATCCACCGCCAGGGCGGTACGATACTGGGCTCTTCCAGGACCAACGTCGCGAAAGTCGAGAACGGGTTTCAGATAGTAAAGAACAACTTCGCGGAACTCGGCATTGACGTGCTTGTGGCTATAGGAGGTGATGATACACTCGGTGTGGCCAAGCAGCTGCATGATGCCGGCGGCAAGGTCATTGGTGTGCCAAAGACCATTGATAACGATCTGAGCGCGACGGACTACACGTTCGGATTTGACACGGCGATAAACCGGGCGGCCGAGGCGCTCGACAGGTTGCATACCACTGCCAAGAGCCATCATCGCGTGTTCGTGGTTGAATTGATGGGTAGAGACGCCGGTTGGGTCGCTCTTCACGGCGGGATAGCCGGAGGTGCCCATATCATACTTATTCCGGAAGAGCCGTTCAACACCGATGAGGTGTGTCGGATGATTGAGAAGCGCCACTCAGCGGGTCATGTCTACACGATCGTGGCAGTTGCGGAGGGCGCTATGGATCCCAAACTGGCATCGAGAGTTATGCGCTTTGAACAGAAAGACGAGTTCGGACACGTCCAGTTGAGTAAAGGAATAGGTGTTGCGGAAGCATTGGCGTCGGTAATTGAGGAACACACCGGTCTCGAGACGAGATCCATGGTGCTGGGGCATCTGCAGCGAGGTGGCGAACCTTCCGCGTTCGATCGGGTTCTGGGAACGCGGCTCGGGCTCAAAGTGGTGGATCTGATTGAGGAAGGCAAGTACGGCTACATGGCAAGCCTGCGAGGTTCGGAGATTAAAGCCGTGCCCCTCGCGGATGCTGTGGGTGCCGTGAAGAAGGTGACCCCTGAACGGTACGAGGAAGCGAAAATCTTCTTCGGTTAAGTAAGAGGCCGGGTCCGGGTTAGCCGAGGCGAACGAGGTGGGTGAGAATGTATTTGACAGGAAAAGAGTTTAAGAAGGTTCTTGAGAAAGCGAAACGTGAGCGGTACGCAATTATCGCTAGTAACTGCGCCAACGATGTGACTATCAAAGGTGTTGTGCAGGGCGCCGAGAAGGCGCGTAGCGACGAGATGATACAGATCAGCACTGGTGCGTCGAAGTTCGAGAGCGGTTCAGCGGAAGATCTCAACGTGGGAGTCAAGATCCTTGCGCTGGTCGCGCGAGAGATAGCAAACCAGTACAAGAACTGCGGCATAACCACGCACATCGACCATTGCACGCCGAAGAACCTTGATTTTCTTAGATGCGTGATCGAGAACGAGCTCGTCGGCTCGGTGATGATAGATGCCTCCGCGGAACCGTTCGAGAAGAATGTGGAGATCACCAAGGAGGTCGTCGCGCTTGCTCGTCCGCGCGGTATACTCGTCGAGGGCGAGATCGGGCGGATCAAAGGTAAGGAGGACGAGGTGGTCTCCGAAGAGGCTATCCTGACCAAACCGGAGGAGGCTCTCGAGTACGTCGCGCAGACCGGCGTGGACCTCTTTGCGGCGGCTGTCGGCACCAACCACGGCGTCACCAAGGGTAAGAAGGTGAAGCTGCGGTTGGATCTTATAAAGGAGATCGACGATCTGCTCATCAAGGAGGGTCTGGAAACAGGGATCGTGCTGCACGGTGCGACCGGTCTTACGGTTGAACAGCAGCAGACCGCGGTGCGCAACGGGGTGGTCAAGATCAACAAGGATACGCATTACCAACAGGTGTTCGCGGAGGTCATCCAGAAGTACTGGGTGGAGAACGTGGACGCCGTTGTCCCGCCCGAAGGCGTCAGTGAGGACGATTTCATACCTGACAAGAAACGGTTCGATCCCAGAGCGTGGCTGGAGCTGGCGCAGGGCTCGATCGAGAACGCGGTCGTCGAGCTGATGGAGATTGTGGGCAGCACGGCCAAAAGTATAGTGCTTGACGGATAGGGCGCGATGAAACGAATAGGGGTGCTGACCAGCGGGGGTGACGCGCCGGGGATGAACTGCGCCATTCGCGCAGTGGTCCGCACCGCTATATACCACGGTCTCGAGGTCATGGGGATCGAGCGCGGTTACGCCGGGCTCATAGATGGTGCCGCCAGGCAGATGGATGCGCGCTCAGTTGGCGGGATCATGAACCGGGGCGGAACGATACTTCGCAGTGCCAGGTCCGAGGCGTTCATGACGCCGGAGGGCCGAGAGTTTGCGGCCGGCAACGTCAAACGGTTCCTCATCGAGGGGCTGGTTGTCATAGGTGGTGACGGAACGTACCGCGGTGCGATGAAACTTGCTGATGAGCACGGCGTATCGTGCGTCGGTGTGCCTGGGACCATCGACAACGACATCGGCGGCACCGACTACACCATCGGGTTCGACACCGCCATAAACACGGCGCTGGACGCTATAGACAAGATACGCGACACGGCGGCTTCGCACGACAGGTTGTTCGTCGTTGAGGTGATGGGACGAGGTGTCGGGTTCATCGCGCTATCGGTGGGTGTGGCCGGCGGGGCGGAAGAGATACTCTGCCCGGAAACCGCGAGCGACATTAATGGAATGTGCGCACGGCTCGAGCTCGGCAGAAAAGCCGGTAAGACGAGCAGCATCGTCATAGTGGCCGAAGGCGACGAGACCGGCGGAGCCGTTCAGGTAGGCGAGCAGATCAAGCAGAAGACGCATTTCACCGACGTTCGCGTGTGCGTTCTCGGACATCTTCAACGAGGTGGCGCACCGACGGCCTACGACAGGATCATGGCAAGCCGGTTCGGGTGCGACGCGGTGATGGCACTAATACGCGGCGAGAAGAACGTGATGGTCGCCGCAGAAAAAGGCGATATTATGACGCGCCCGATGTCCGATTCGTGGACACTCAAAAGGGAACTTAACCCGCACCTCCTGGAACTCGCCAAGAAACTCGTCGTCTGATTCAGACCCCTGCTCCATGGCAATAGTCTCAGCATCGCGTGTCTCTTGCCGGTCTTCACCACGGTTACAACTGTGTGTCTTCCACTCGCGCGGCGCTCACGAAGGCGTTTGCCTGTCAACGCCGTGCAAGATGGCGTTCAGCGCTTCAACGTGGTCACGAAAAGCGCTTCGTCCCTTGGGTGTTGCAGAAACGAACGTGCGTGGCTTGCGTACGACGAAGGTTTTCTCCACATCGATATAGCCTGCTTCTTCAAGCTTCACAAGATGAGCGCCAAGGTTGCCGTCCGTCACGTTCAGAAGATCGCGCAAGTACGTGAAATCAACCTGATCGTCAGGGTCGAGCGAGACAAGAGACGCCATGACCTGCAGGCGCACCGGTTGGTGAATTAGCTTGTCGATGCCGGACATGGCTGCCTCCACCGATTGCGAATCGTCAGGCCTGTGCCTATGAGCGTTCCGCCTCCCGCTACTGCCATCCACACGCAGAAGTAGGGTTGGAGAAGGAACAATCCCAACACAGTCAAGGCTGTCACCCCAAGCCCGATCCAGATCATGAAGTGATCCAACCAAAGGCCAACGACTACGTAGGCAAACATGGCCACTGTCGCCGCGACCGCGCTTAGATGTATGTATAACGCGGCGGCCTCACCGGGGCCGTTCACCTCGATGAAGGGGTGCAACATCACCATCCACACATAGAAGTAGGCGAACAACAGCCACCAAAACCGGCTGATGCGTTTGCCCAGCCGGCTCCTGACGGAGCTCCTGACAGGCATGTGCCGCCTTACCATGACAAGCGTAATGATGACTCCGGCCACGACAAGAACGCTCCAAAGCCAGCCGGCGCCCATGAGCCGGGGCCAACTGGCGTTTTGGAGCAGGAAGTGGGTACCCAAATACCCAAGAACCCAGATGAAACCCCATAGAATGAAGATCGCGTCACCGCCGCTACAGGCCATCATCTTCTTGGTCCGCTCGGCAGCCTCCTCGATCTGACTTAGCGATTCCCGAGCCTGTTCTTTGGAAATGTCCATGTGCCTACCTCCTTAACGACATCAGGCTGAAGCCCTCCTCTCCAGAGCACTCTATTGTATAGAGTAGTCTATATCAATCTCGTCGTTTTGTCAAGGCTGAAATGATATTCAGTTTCTTCCAGAGCTATTCACGCTGCCTTTACACATCCGCTTGGTCTCTTGGAGTTTCGCTCAACTTACGAATAGCGGCTCCTTCCAATGGATTAGTCTCGGCGATAGATGGTGTTGCAGGTGTCTTACGGCTAACCTGAACACATCACGGAAGAAGCTTGAGCAGGTCGCCTATGCGGCGAATAGAGACGTCCGGCACGATCGAGGAAGGGATCTTGCGGAGTGGATGGTACTTGAGGATGCCTTTCATGCCGGCGGCCTGGGCGCCGACGATGTCCCGTTCGGGAAAGTCGCCGACGTAAACCGCATTCTCTGCCGGGACGTCCAGGGCCTCGGCCGCCGCGTGGAATATCGCCGGATGCGGTTTGCGGCACGGGAAATCCGACGAGAAGAACCGCACCTTGAAGAACTCGTCCAGCCCGAACCTTTCGAGGTCCGCCTCGTGAAACTCGCGCGGCCACATCGTGTTCGACAGAAGCGCCAGCTTGTACCCGCGCGTGCGCAGGATGTCGAGCGTTTCAATCACGTCCGGATACACGGTAAGCTCGCGGCGCACCGGTGCGTAGTGCGTCTCGACAAGCGCCCGCACGAGCCGGTCGTCGGCTTCAATGCCGACCCGCGAGCATACGCGCGAGAGAAAAGCGCCCAGGTCGAGTTCCTTGCGATTCGAGATCGAGTTGTCCCTCTCTTCTTTCCATAACTCCCTGTAAGTGTCGCCGAACAGCTTGAGACTTGGCATCGCACCGTTGCGTTTCGTCAGGAACGCGTACAGCTCGTTTACCTCTGCTACTTGCATCAGGCTCCATGGGAGACGCTCGAACTCTATGAGCGTTCCTCCCATATCGAAGATGACCGCCCTGACGTTTTTCAGGGGTGCGTTGCGCCCATGCGACGCGTCGTTTACTGATTTCATATTCTGCGCGTTACCGCACATTCTTTCACGACCTTCTCTTTTCGTGAGGTTCCTGATCTCGGCAGGCGTACCCCTCGTTCTCGCCGATAGGTGGACGGGACTTACGGAATTCGGCTACAATGCAACCCAGCAAAATCGCGCTTATGGTACATCGAGCTCGCTTGAAAAGTCAACGCGACCGAACGAAGGTTTCAGGAATGAGAGAGGAACGGAACGCCCGGCCCGAGGGCATATACGTTGTGTTGGACAGCCTGCGCAGCGCGTTCAACGTCGGCTCCATACTGCGGACGTCGGACGCGGCGGGGGTCAAAACGGTGTACCTGTGCGGTGTGACGGCGCATCCGCCGAACCGCAAACTCGCAAAGACGGCGTTGGGCGCAACGGACCACGTGCAGTGGAAGTATCTGAAGAGAACGGAAGACGCGCTTGCCGAACTGCGTGAACTCGGCGTGCCGCTCATAGGGATCGAGACGGTCGCGGACAGCATACCTTACGACGCGTTCACGTTTCCCAACCCTGTGGCGGTTGTTTTCGGTCACGAGATTTACGGGATATCCGAGCCTGCGCTCGCGCTCCTGGACAAGGTGGTGCGAATACCGATGCAAGGATTCAAAACGACCATCAACGTGGCGACCGCCGCCGGCATCGTCCTGTTCGAGATCCTGAGACAATACCGCGAGGAAAGGCAGATACGTGCCTAGCACGCGATTAGGCGTTCCCCTGCGGTCCACGCCGAGGTGGCGGCGCCCGGCCTCAAGCGGATACCATTCCGGATTCCCTTGCAATAGAATGCGTATAGCTGTAAAATGAGGGTGTTAATTGCGGTATCTGTGTGAATCTGCGGAGCTCTTTTTGCTGTCGTCTCCTTAGGGTGTACGAATGAAAACGGTCAAGCCGACCGAAGGCCGTCTCGTCATAAAGCGTGGCACCGGAGGAGTTGGGATTCTCGTCCGTGCCGAGACTGGGATTGCGACAGTTCATCAAAGCGACGAGTGCGAACGGACCACGACAAACGTTGTGGACACAGGAGACGGGTGATGGCTAAGAAGAGGGGAGCTTTGACTAACGATATGCAAGTCGAGATGTTACCTGTGGACGATTTGTATCTTGACTGGCGTAATCCGCGGCTGGCGGAGCTAGGCCTGTCGAGCGGCGAAGACCAAGAAGAGATTCTGCGTATTCTCTGGCGTGATATGGCGGTGGACGAACTGGCGTACTCGATAGCGACGAACGGGTACTTTCGGCACGAGATCCTGTTCGGCACGCGAGAAGATGGCAAGCTCTACGTCATCGAAGGGAATCGACGTCTGGCGGCGGTAAAACTGTTGCTCAGCGCTAAGCTGCGTCGAAAAGTCGGCGCAACAGATTTGCCGACTGTAAGTGCTACTGTGCGCGATCAGATATCCGAGTTGCCCGTGGTTGAATGCGACAGGGCCGACATCTGGCACTACGTCGGATTCAAGCACGTCAACGGTCCCCAGCCATGGGATGCTTACAGCAAGGCACACTATGTCGCAAGGGTGCACAACAGCCAAGGCATTTCGCTGGAGACTATTGCGGAGACTATCGGCGACAGACATTTGACTGTTAAGAGGCTCTATCGGGGACTGATGGCGCTTGAGCAGGCGGAGGACGCAGGTGTCTTCGACAGGGACGACCGGTGGAATCGACGATTTTTCTTTTCCCACCTGTATACGGGGTTGGATTTTGCGGGTTTCCAGAGGTTCCTAAACTTCAAGCCCGAGAGGAGTTTCGAACCCCATTTCATACCCAAGAACAGAGTCCGAAATCTTGGCGAAGTGTGTGAATGGCTTTACGGAAGGAAGTCTAAGAAGAAGCAGCCCCTCGTCCGCAGCCAGAACCCCGACTTGAGGAATTTGGATTCCGTGCTTCAGAGCACGGATGGCGTGGCCGCTCTCCGCCGCGGCATGCCCTTGGAGACGGCTCTCGACATAACCAGAGGCGATGAGGAACTATTCCGCGAGGCGCTGGTCCAAGCGAAGGTTGCGCTGCAGGGCGCACGAGGGAAGGTTCTCCAGGGGTACAAAGGAGATCCGGGTCTTCTGAGGACGGCGGAGGACGTACACGATCTATCAGGCAGCTTGCTCGATGAAATGCAGCGCATGCGTGAAGAGCGCAGCGCGCGCCGATCGGGGCGAGGAGGCGCAGATTGAGGCTTGGGCTAGAGGTGCCGGCGGTGTCGTCGTCGTCGGAGGAGCAGGCGGATTGGCTTGAGCTTAATGCAATAACAGCCTCCAGGCAGAGTAGTTCCTACCACGACTTAGTTCGCGCCTTGCAGCGTTCTGGTACGGCAGATGCGACATGCGAGAGCGTACGGGACGAGGAGGGCTACATTTCATCTGTTGCCGATGATGCGTTCGCCGAGCTCGACGATAGGGTGCATGCGTGCGGCGGGCAACGCGGCACATACCCTTTCTCTCTGAGTGAGCAGATCATTGAGCTCCGATGTGCACCCGAGGAGTCGGTCTACGTTTTCCTGCTGCTACTTAGTGCTTTTGGAAAAGATGTAGGGCCTCAGGGTTTGCATGGCGAGAGGGTCTTCGAAGATATCTGTAGTCAGGCCGCAGCATCGTATTTTGGAGCGCCAGATCCGCATGTTGGAGCGACAGTTTTCGGATTTCCCCGCAGGGTGCTTCCGGCGAATTTCCCAGAGGCGGTAGAAGAGCTGTGTAAGCGTATAGGAGAAGGTGGAGGAAATAAAAGCCAGCCACGGAGCAAGGACCAAAAAGATGCGAAACTGGACGTAGTTATTTGGAGGAACTTCCCAGACGGACGTCGGGCAAAGCTAATTGGATTCGGCCAATGTGCCACGGGCGTCTATTGGTCCAACAAATGCAGCGAGCTGCAGCCCGGGGATTGGTGTTCCTATTGGATGATGGATGCGCCTCTCGTGACACCAATGAAGTTTTTCTTTGTACCCCACCGGATAGACCAAGCGCGATGGGATCATACTGGTACGTTCGGCGGTATTGTATTTGACCGCTGCAGAATTGCGCTGCATTCCGCCCAGTTAGATGCTAAGCTTAACAAGCGCTGCACGCAGTGGTCGCGCCATGTTATTAAGGACAAGCTTCTTGGCGGTGCAAGCTCACGGCCTGCAACTCGCACGAAACAAAGCGCAAAGAGAACCAAGTCTAGTTCCCGAAAGTAGTGACAAGGAATCTTGCAGATGCGCCACCGCTTCCAAGCGCTTTGCCCGTACTTCGCTATGTTTCCGGAGTCATTTGCATCCACTTGGATTTCTCGCCTGACGAAACCCGGGGACGCTATACTAGATCCTTTTTGTGGAAGAGGAACAGCCCCCTTTCAGGCTCTGCTTATGGGACGGCGGGCCATAGGCTCTGATATAAATCCAGTGGCGTATTGCGTTACTAGAGCAAAGACCAATGCACCAAAGCTGCCTTCTGTCAGACGTAGGATTACAGTGCTTGAAAAGGCATTCGAACCAGACAAATGGGAGACAGAAAGAAAGAAGCTACCCGAGTTCTTCAGGCGTGCGTACACCCCGCTTACGGCTCGGCAGCTACTGTATTTGCGGAACCGCCTGAACTGGGCGTGCTCCGATGTAGACTGCATGATTGCAGCTATAATCCTAGGTGCTCTGCATGGCGAAAGCCAGAAGTCACCTTATTACCTCAGTAATCGGATGCCACGAACTATTAGCACGAAACCTGGGTACTCAATCCGTTTCTGGGAGAAGCACGGTTACAAACCGCCGAAACGTGACGCCTTCAACGTTCTGCGTAATCGTGTGGATTACCGTTACCAAAGCAGCCCACCTGAAATGCGCGCGTTGGTTTTGCAAAGCGACATCCGTGACCTCGCTCGCGTTTCCTCTAGTTTCCCCAAACCTCTGCGCTGCGTGGTCACCTCGCCTCCCTATTTCAATGTAACCAATTTTGAGGAGGATCAATGGTTGCGACTATGGTTCCTCGGGGGGCCGCCAAGACCGACGTACGGCCGGATATCACGTGATGACCGTCACAAAGCAGAGGAATCATACTGGAACCTCATATCTGACATGTGGCAGGTGCTGGGGTGCGTGCTTGACGAGAAAGGTGACGTGGTTATACGGCTTGGCGGCAAACATCTTGACGCCGCGCAGATTGTGCGGGGCTTGACTGCAACGAGTGCCTCTTCAAAGCGCGGCGTTACGCTCGTGTCCGATGAAGTCAGCATGATACGAAACCGTCAGACGGACGTTTTCAGGCCGGGCTCACAAGGATGCAAGTTTGAAGTAGACTGTCACTTCCGCCTTTCCTGACTCGCGCTCCTGGACAAGGTGGTGCGAATACCGATGCAAGGATTCAAAACGACCATCAACGTCGCGACCGCCGCCGGCATCGTCCTGTTCGAGATCCTCAGACAACACCGCGAGCGGCAGGGCACGGAACCTGCCTAACTAACACTCATTCTGATGAAGCTGCCTAACGGCGGAGCCGCAGTGCGAAAAAGTACTTGACACAGACTACGGATGTAGGCTATAATAACGGTACGTAATCTAACGGAAAAGGAGGTAAGGCATGGAACAATCGAGTAGAAGCGACCGTCGGCGAGGTGGTATCCCGAAGTTGTCGGAGATGGAGTGGGAGATTCTCAAACCGCTCTGGGAGAAGGGCCCGATGGCGGCGCGGGATATATATCGGGAGGTGCCGGAAAGGTACAACTGGGCGTACAAGACCGTGAAGACGATGTTGTCGAGGCTCGTCAAGAAGGGTGCGATAACCTACGACCAGATAGGCAACTCATATCTGTACCGTGCTGCTTACTCCAGACGTGAGATGACGCGCGCCGCGACCAAGTCATTTATCCAGCGCGTTTTCGACGGCGCAATCCATCCGTTCATGGCGTACTTTGCGGAATCCGCCAGCCCGGAGGAGCTGAGACGGTTGAAACGCGAGCTGGCGAAGATGGAGAAGGAGAAGCTCGACGGAGGGTAGAGAGATGGTTGACACTCTCGTTGGATCTCTGAACGCTCTGGCAACACGATGGTCTGTGTGGATGGTACGTACGTCACGGTGGGTGGCACTGTGCCGACAGCCACTGAAGTTGCCCCGCATAACTGCTACTCTCCTACTCACGCTGGCGTGGGGCCAGCTGGGTTTTGGGTTTAACGTATGCGCCGAACAAGAGCAACGGGCTGCCGCTGTTTCTCAATCGGGCGCGCTTAAAGGATCGCACAGCACGACAGACGTTTTGGAGATCGCGCATTATGAGGAAGCACTCGAAGCGTTCATCAACGAGGTGGATTCCACATATCCCTTTTTCGATCTCAAGGGCGTTCGAGGCGACTGGGAAGACTGCAAGAATTCGCTGCTCGAGAAGGTGAAACAGTGCGGGTCGAACGACGAATTCTACGGTCTGTTGTATGAGGCCGGACGCCGCCTGAGGGATCCTCACATAGGATTGCGCGATCTGAAAGGGAAGATCCCGCAGCCCGATCCGATCTTTTACCCCGGCCTCAGCTTTCTGCCGGCGGTGGAACAGCAGGTGGTCGTAATGTGGGCTAACGGTGAGTACGCGGATATCCTTCAGCCCGGGACCGTCGTCACGCAGATCGATAGGCGCAATGCGCGCGAGTTTCTCGAGCAGGACGCTGAGATGCAATGGAACGCGGGCGGCCCGTTCTCCAGTCGACAGCGGGCGCGTTTGTATGCGTATCGCATCCCTCTTCAAGGCGGGAGGAACGATACGCACCGGCTCACCGTTTTGAAGGAGCGGAAGTCTCAGACCGTGGACGTTGAGAACAAATGGGAGGCGAAAGGCTGGCCGCACACGTACGCGATGCCGGGCGAGTTGGTCCGCCGGGGAGATTGTCTTTACGGGAAACTCGAGAACGGTTTCGGCTACATCTATCTCAGGCGGATCAGGCCGGATGTGGCGGAATGTCTCGATGCCGCCCTGAGGAGTTTTGAAGGAGTCAAAGCTGTGATCATCGACCTGCGCGGGAACGGTGGTGGTGGGTACAACGCAGAAGTTTTCAAGCGGTTCGACAAGAAACAGGGGCCGTCGCCGGGAATACCGTTTTGTGAGGGTGATATAGCCGTGCTTATTGATGCCGGCACCTTCTCGGCGGGCGAGACGTTCGCCCGCGACTTGGTTTACGCTGCCGGTGCACATCTGATGGGCTCGCGCACGGCGGGCTCCTCGACCGCAAAACGCACCTGGAAACTACCGCGCGGACTCGGGACGGTGATATTCCCGCGGCGCAGCCGGTGGGGATTCGACAATCAGCCGATCGAGTACAATGGTATCGCCCCTCACGAGATCGTCGAAGTCGTTCCGTCCGAGCTTCAGAAAGGCGTGAACTCCGGTATCAAACGAGCCGGCGAGTATCTCGAGAGGAAATGGCAAGAAAGACGAGTGAAATCCACCGAACCGCTCGTGATCATCCGGGAAGTTGGCGCCGGCGAGCAGGTCGAGGTTCAATAGGCTGGTAGCCCGGGTAGGCCGAATCTCTAAAACCACTCTTACCGCGTGAAGGACGAACGAGGAAGTTCGATCCTCCGCCGCAGGCGGGCTGGCGATTTGCAGATGCGATGGATTTGCCGCTATATCCTTAAAGCATTGTGAAGCAGTCAGATACGACGCCAAGTGCGGTCCTCTGTCCCGATATGCCTTTCGACATCCGCGGTGGGCGAAAATTTTCCTTGACAAACGCGGAATAGTTGAAGTAGACTATTTTGGATTTGCGCGGATGCCCGAAAACCGCAGTTAAATCCTGCCTGTGCAAGTCCCGGGTATCAATCCTAGAAAAATGTAGCGACACGCGGGTCGAAACCTGCTCGACTCTGGCGAGAAGAAGGAGATGGAAATGCGTCTACAGGTAATAGAGAAGAAGGACTTTGCTGAGTTCGTTGCAAACCTCATCTCCAAGTGTGAGGTTGTCGGTCCGAAGGCCAAGAACGGCGGCTTTGCGTTCGGCGACCTGGAATCGCCGGACGAGCTGAGGCTGGACTATGACACAACGCTGCTGCCTCCCAAGAAGTATCTCCTGCCTCAACGGGAGACCCTTCTGAAATATCGGGTAGGCGCGGAACTTGACGTTGAGGAGAATGTTGAGTCGTCTGAGCGGATTATTATCGGTGTGCACCCGTACGACATCAAGGCGATCGCCCAGATGGACCGGTACTTCAGCGAGGACAATCCGGACAACCATTACATCGCCAAGCGTGAGGGGACAACCATCATTGGGCTCGACCCGATCAACGTTTCCGAGAATGCGTTCTGCAACGCGATGAACGCCGCGACGGTTGATGACGGGTTCGACCTGATGCTGACGGACATCGGCGATAAGTACGTGGTGGCTGTCGGCTCGGACAAAGGCGAGACGCTGCTGGCGGAGAACGCCCGGTGCGCCGACGCTTCCAAAGTGGACGCGAAAGCGCGCGATGAAGCTCGCAAGAAGGCGGCCGAGCTTTGCGCCAAACAGGAGACCTCGTTCACGGGGCAGGAGCTGCCTGATCTGCTGGCAAAGGGGGAATCGCATCCGGTCTGGGAAGAGAAGGGGGAGAAGTGTTTGAGCTGCGGGTCGTGCGTGATGGTGTGCCCGAGCTGTTACTGTTTCGACGTCGGCGACGAGGTCGAGCTCAACCTGGTGGACGGGAGCCGCTGGCGACAGTGGGACGGTTGTGTGCTGGAGGATTTCGCGTCGGTTGCCTCCGGCGAGAACTTTCGCGAGGCCCGCGTCGCGCGTTACCGCCACAGGTTTTACCGCAAAGGGCAGTACCTGTTCAAACAGTTTGGTGAACCAGCGTGCGTGGGATGCGGGCGATGCGCCAAGGCTTGTTTGCCGGACATAGCCAATCCTGCGGCGGTTTACAACGCGTTGAAGGAGGAATAAGTCATGGCAGCAGAGGTTGCTAGTAAATCGATATACCTTCCGGAACCCGCCACGATAGTCAAGGTGGAACAGATGACTGCGACTGAGAAGCTTTTCGAACTGAAGCTTAACAGCGGCCGCGAGCTCGGCCATCAGCCCGGACAGTTCATCGAGTTATCGATCATGGGTATGGGCGAGGCGCCGATCTCGGTCTCGTCATCGCCGACGAAGAAGGGCGGTTTCGAGTTGGTCGTCCGCAAGGTAGGCCGGGTGACGGGCGCGTTGCACAGACTTACCGCCGGGTCGCACGTCGGTATTCGCGGCCCGTTCGGTAAGGGTTTCCCGACGGAAGAGGTCAAGGGTAAAGACATATTGTTTATAGGTGGCGGCATAGGACTGGTTCCTCTCCGCTCGTTCATAAATTACGTGCTCGACAACCGGAAGGATTACGGTCGAGTGATTATCTTTTTCGGCTCGCGCAGTCCTGCGGAGAGATTGTTTCTCAACGATTTGGCCGCGTGGGACAAGCGTGACGACGTCGAGTTCCTGGAGTCGGTGGACAGGGGTGACGATTCGTGGACGGGAAACGTCGGCGTTATCACGACACTGTTCCGTAAGACCGAGTTTGATTCGGCCAACACCGTCTGCGCCATCGTTGGGCCGCCGGTGATGTACAAGTTCGTCATCATCGAGCTGAGGGAGCGGGAGGTGCCCAACGAGAACATATTGTTGTCGCTCGAACGACGGATGAAATGCGGCGTGGGCAAGTGCGGTCACTGTCAGATCCAGGATCTGTACGTCTGCAAAGATGGACCGGTATTCCGATACTCGGATATTCAGGGTTATGAGGAGGCAATATAAATGAAGCCGAAAGTGGGGGTGTTTGATTTCGCGAGTTGCGAGGGGTGCGAGCTGCAGATCGTCAACCTCGAGGAGGACGTTGTCGGGCTCGTTTCGGCTGTGGACGTGGTGAGCTTCCGCGAGGCTATGAAGGAACACAGCGATGATTACGACATCGCCATAGTCGAAGGATCCATTACGCGCGAGTCGGATGAGGCGCGGCTGAAGGGTATACGCGAGAACGCCAAGATAGTGATCGCGCTCGGAGCATGTGCAACCATCGGGGGGATCAACGCGCTTAAGAACACGCACGATCTCGACGAGGTCAAGAAGATCGTTTACGGCGACAAGGCCGATTGGTTCGAGACGTATCCGGCGCGGCCGATACATGCGGTCGTTGACGTGGACTATAAGGTGTACGGATGCCCGATAGATCGGGGCGAACTGGTCAGCGTGGTCAAATCGTTGCTTCTCGGCAAAGAGCCGGAGATACCGAACTACCCGGTCTGTGTCGAGTGCAAACTGGCTGAAAACCAGTGCGTGTTCGAGAAGGAGATGTTCTGTCTCGGGCCTGTCGCCCGGGCCGGATGCAAGGCCCGTTGTCCAAGCTACGGTAGCGCGTGCGAAGCCTGCCGCGGGCTCGTTGACAATCCCAACAAGGAATCGCATAAGGAAGTCCTGGAGAAATTCGGTCTGACCGTCGACGACGTGATGGCCAAGTTCACGCTGTTTGGCACGTATCAGGAGGTAACGGATAAATGAAGAGCGTAGATGTTAACGTAAACGTGCATCACCTCACCCGCGTCGAAGGGCACGGCAACATTCTGCTCGACGTGAAGAACGGTGATATAGAGAAATGTCTGTGGGAGGTGGTGGAGGCGCCGCGTTTCTTCGAGGCGTTCGTGCGGGGGCGCAAGTGGGACGAGATGCAGACGATCACGAGTCGGATCTGCGGTATTTGCTCCATATCGCACAGTCTTGTCTCTTTGAAAGCCACCGAGGCGGCGTTCGGGATCACCCCGTCGGAACAGACTGTGCTGCTGCGCAGGCTGCTAGATCATGGGGAGAACCTGCAGAGCCACGTCCTGCACGCATGTTACCTCGTGTTGCCGGACCTTCTGGGCGTTGGCAGCGTTTTTCCGCTTATCGAGACGCACACGGACGCCGTGCTCACCGTCGCGAAGATGCACCGGCTTGCCAATGAGCTGTGCGATCTTGTCGGCGGTCGCACGACTCATCCGGTATCGGTCGCGGTGAACGGGTTCACCAGCCTGCCCGATCCGAAAGCTCTGGCGGGGTTCCGGAAACGGCTCGAGGATTCGCTCGGAGATCTGCAGGCTTTGGCCGACGTTCTAGCTTCGGTCGCCGGCAATATTCCGGCATTTGAACGCGAGACGGAGTATCTTGCGCTCACCTCCGACGAATGTTACGCGCTGTACGACGGCGATATCGCTTCGTCGGACGCCGGAACGGTCCCGGCCGACAGGTATCTGGAGTTCGTGCACGAGTACGTTGTTCAGCAATCGACGGCGAAACACTCAAAGAACGTGAGAGATTCGTACATGGTCGGCGCGCTCGCCAGGTTCAACGTGAACCACGAGCAGCTCACCGACGGTGCGAAGAAGGTCGCCGAGCAGCTCGGGTTGAAAGCGCCATGCCACAACCCTTACATGATCAGCGTCGCGCAGCTTGTCGAATGCGTCCATTCGGTGGAAGAGAGCATTAAGCTCATAGACGTTCTGCTCGACCGGGGACTCGAGCCCGAGCCTCTTGATATCAAGGTGAAAGCCGGCAAAGGCGTTGCGGTTATAGAAGCGCCGCGCGGGCTCCTGATACACGATTACGAGTACGACAAGAACGGCGTGTGCGTCGCGGCCAACTGCGTGATACCGACAAACCAGAATCACGGCAACATTCAGAAAGATATGGAGGCGCTTGCGCCGACGATTCTGGACAAACAGGAAAAAGAGATCGAGCTGTTGCTCGAGATGTTGGTCCGCGCGTACGACCCGTGCATATCGTGTTCGGCTCACCTGCTAAGGGTACGGCGCAAGTAGAATCAAGCGTCGTCGAGTGGGGTCCGGCGGGTAGTCGCCGACGGCGGATTGTTTGTGAGGCATCCCGCCGGGCGATCCATTCTATTTACCGGGCGTCAAGCCATGATGCGGCTTCCAGTGCACCTCTCATCCCTTTACGGTTCGGCTCGGAAATGTTAGAATCGGTGACGAGTGGCGAGACCTGGGTTCGGTTGGACATCGCATCTTCGCGCGTTCGCCGCTCTACCCGTAACTTCGAGATGATATAATGCACGAGTTCTCCATAGCGTCCAACATTATGGACATAGTCGCCAAAACGGCGCAGGATAACGACATATCTCGCGTCGCGAAAGTCAAGATCAAGGTCGGAGAGTTGAGATCCGTCCTTGTGGACTCGTTGTTGTTCGCGTTCGAGGTGTGCTCCGGAGGGACCGTCGCGGAAGGCGGCACGTTAGACATCGAGGAGGTGCCGACCACCTGCACTTGTGCAGGCTGCAAAAAGGAGTTCCACCCGGAGGATTTCCAGTTCCTCTGCCCGTTTTGCGGCGGCACCGATATCAGCATCACGGCCGGCGAGGAGCTGTTCATAGAGAGCATCGAGGGGCAGTAACAGAGGCTGACACTTATAATCCCAAGCCGGCACGGCGCGCGTTGCTCATACTTCAGAGCAGTGTAAACGGAGGAGGGTGGCAATGGAAGTTAAAGTCTACTCCGATATTATGAAAGCCAACGACGTGCTGGCGCAACAGAACCGGTCGTTTTTTGACAAGCACGGTCTATACGTTCTGAACATGCTCGGCTCGCCCGGCAGCGGCAAGACCACCGTCCTGGAAAGGGCGGTTGAAGTGTGCCGCGAACGGTCCGGTCTGCGGATCGGCGTGATAGAAGGGGATATCGAAACCTCGAGAGACGCCGAACGGCTCGACAGGATGGGCGTACCGGTCGTTCAGATCAACACGCGCGGCGCGTGTCATCTCGATGCAGCGATGATCGGACGCGTGCTCGACGATCTGGCCACCGACCAGATGGACGTGCTCGTCGTGGAAAACGTCGGCAACCTAGTGTGCCCGGCCGGGTTCGAGCTCGGTGAGAACGGGAAGATGACGGTGCTGAGCGTCACAGAGGGCGAAGATAAGCCCGTAAAGTATCCGGAAGCGTTCCGAAAGTCCTGCGCTACCATTGTGAACAAGACGGATCTCCTGGAGCACACCAACGTATCTCTGGATGTTCTGGAACGGGACCTTCTGGCGATCAACCCGTCGTTGCGTGTCATACCGGTCTCCGGCAGGACAGGGGACGGCATTGCCGACTGGGTCGACTGGCTTGAGCAGACCGTCCGTGATTGGCGCACATCCAGGAAGTGAAAGTAGATCCGCCGTTAGCACGCCCGTCCCGTTCAGTTCGGCGGAGTTTACGAACCGCCCTTACACCGATACAATCAGTAACCCAGAGCGATGCCGCCTATACGTTTGTCGGATGCGCCGAGCAGGTTGCCGGTTTGGGGGTCGAGCATGATTGCCTGAGCGCCGCCGAAATAGACGTCCCTGTTGGTGATCTTGTACCCTTTGGCTTCGAGCCCTTTCCTGACGTCTTCGCCTATTGCGGGTTCGAGCCCGATGACAATTCCGGAGAGGCTGCTCCACCTGGGCGCGTCGAGAGCGTCCTGGATGTTCATGCCGAAATCAACCACGTTCACGATGATCTGCTGGGAGCCTTGCGTCTGCTGGTCGCCGCCTATGACTCCCATGACGATATACGGCTTGTCCTCCTTGAACACCATGAGCGGGTTCAGCGTGTGCATGGTCCGCTTGTGCGGTTCCAACCGGTTCCAGCTGTTCTCGTCCAGGCTGAACCCCTGTGCCCTCGACTGCAGTAGTATCCCCGTATCGCCTGCGACCACGGCACTTCCCATCTCGGAGAACAGGCTGTTGATGAACGATACGCAGTTTCTGTCCTTGTCCACGACCATGAACGTGGTCGTGTCGCTCGTCTGGAAAACCCCGGGCCCGACACGCTCAGCGACCTGGTCGAGATTAATCGCCGCACGCCGTTTCGCGGCGTATTCCGGTGACAGGAGCTTCTGCACCGGGATATCGGCGAACTCCGGATCGGTGATGTACTTTCTCCTGTCCGCAAACGCGACCCTTTTTGCCTCGACCTGTCTTGTGATCGTCTCTACGCTTTGCGGACCTAGCGGCCGCAGATCCCATCCGTCGAGGATACTTAGCTGTATGAGCAGGGCTATCCCCTGCGAGTTCGGCGGCATCTCGTACACATTGTATCCACGGTAGTTGACCTTGATCGGCTCGGTCCATGTGGAGGTGTGGTCCTGGAAATCTTTCATAGTCAGCAGACCGCCGTTTGCCTGGCAGAACTTCGCGATCCGCTCGCCTATCTCGCCCCGGTACAAGGCGCCCGGCCCTTTCTCGGCGATAGTGCGGAACGTCCGTGCGAGATCTTTCTGCACGAGCCGGTCGCCTGCTTTAAGCGGTTGACCGTCGCGGAGGAAGATCTTCGCGGTCGTCGGGTATTTCTCGAGAACTCCCTTTGTCGATTCCAGCGACTCAGCCATCCTCTCGTTCAGTATGAACCCTTCCTCCGCGATCCTGATTGCCGGTTGAAGAAGCTCGCCGAGCGGCATTGTACCGTACAGCTCGAGAAGGTCCGCCCAGCCCGCGAGCGCGCCGGGCACGTTCACCGCGAGAAGACCCCGGCCCGGCATGCGTCTGTGTCCCTGGGCGCGGTAATAATCGCGCGTCGCCGCGTAGGGCGATCTACCGCTTCCGTTCAGCGCGACGACCTTGCCTTCCTCCGGCTTCCAGACAAGGGCGAACATATCGCCGCCTATACCGGTCATCGGGAAATCCACCACGTTGAGCACCGCCGCCATGGCGATCGCGGCGTCAACGGCGTTACCGCCTCGTTTTAGCACGTCAATGCCGACTTCCGAGGCCAGTCGGTCGGCTGACGCGACCATGCCGTGCTCCGCGACTACCGGCTCGGCGGCGTGCGCGGACTTCACACACGACGTTGCCGCAAGAACTACCGTTGATACCACGACGACGTTACAGAGCATGACCCACTTCATGACGTCCTCCTTTCATGCAGACCCCGACACACGCGACCAACGTTCGGTTGATTCCCCATTCCCAGACGCAATTATACCAGCACCGGGACTCCGTTGCCATTTTTTCGTTTTAGCAAGGGTTTTGTGAAAAGGCTCTCCCCGTTTATGATGTGACTGTATTGCTTCACCCTCGCCGTGCCACACGAAGGTTGACGCGGCACCGAAGTGTCGGTATCGTATAGAGCGAGGGGAAGACTCGGGATTGGATGCCATCAAAAGGGTTATCAAATTTGCCGGGGTGATTCTCACGGGGGGACTTGTACCAGCGGGTGGCTCAACCGGTACTGCAAACAGTGGACTGCACAGGGGAATCTTCAGGAGGGAAGCCATGCGGAACGTAAGTGAAGGCAAGAGAGGCGGGGACGTTCAAGGATCGCAAGGGAGCATGGGACGTCGCGCGTTTGTGCGCGTTACCGTGGCCGGAACGGTCGCCGCTGGAGTCTCCACTGCTGCCGGAGGCGCGTCGGCCGCTGAGAAGCAGCCCGCCGGGACTTACCGTGAGGAGATCGACACGCCTGTTGTTGCGCGCTACCAGGTGGTTGTCGGCGGAGGGGGCCCCAGCGGAGTCATCGCCGCTTTGGCAGCGGCACGGAGCGGTGCGTCTACGTTGTTGGTCGAGCGGTACGGATTCCTCGGCGGCATGGGTACGGCGGGATTGATGACGTGCTACAACGGTTTCCGCAACCAGCGGCCCCCCGAGGCGTTGCAGACCGTGAAGGGTATTCCGGCCGAGTACATCGCCGAGATCGTCCGGCTCGGCGGCGTGGCGGACGCGGATTCATACCCTAAAGAGTTCCACGACGTGACCAAAGGAGATATACCTTACTGTGTTGGATACGATCCCGAGGCTGCGAAGGTCGCCGCTCTCAACATGATGAAGAGGGAAGGCGTCACGTTGCGCCTGCACAGTTGGATAGCCGGGCCGATGCTCGACGCGGCGCGCGTTACCGGTGTGATTGTCGAGTCGAAGTCCGGCCGCCAGGCCATCGCCGCGGATGTCGTAATTGACGCGACGGGCGACGGCGATATCGCTGCGCGGGCCGGCGCACCGTTTATGTCGCCCGTGGAGTTCGGTGAAGGCGACCGGATGGGAATGAGTCTGATGTACCGTTTAGGCGGGGTGCCTTCTCGTATCAAGGGATCCTTTGGCGGGATACGTATAGGCGACCGGGTTGTGAGGTGGGGTCCCAGGTACAGCGGTGACGGGCTGGATGTCGAGGATTTGACGGAAGCCGAGGTCGAAACGCGCCTGGCGTTGTGGGATCAGGTCCAGGAAAGCCGCAAGAAACGCGGTATGGGTCCGCTCTATCTCATGGAAAGCGCAACGAACGTCGGCGTACGCGAGACGCGTCGTATTCTCGGCGAATATGTTGTTACAGAGCAGGACGCCATCAAGGGTACTCGTTTCCCCGACGTCATCGCCATCAGCTCGAACCCGATGCCCGATTACCAGGACAGACGATTCTTCTTCGAGCACCCGGGATTTGACATCCCGTACCGTTCGCTTGTACCCCAGAAGGTTGAGGGACTGGTTCTGACGGGACGATGCATATCGTGCGAGCAGGGTCCGTTCCAGTCGGCTCGCTCGATGGCGCCGGCGATGGCGATCGGGCACGCGTCCGGTTGTGCGGCGGCGATGGCGGCGAGGAAGGATATTCCTCCGCGGAAGCTCGACGTGAAGGCGCTTCAGGGGCTACTTATGGCCCAGAACGCCGAGCTCCGGCTTTAACATGTCTCGCGGTTCCGCACTCAATGGGTAGAAAACCCGGTCGAGGAGGATGTCAACGCTACCTGTACGCCTTCACTCGAGTCGATCTTGTGAGACAGTTATAATGTACTTCCAGGATCGTTTTATCGTCCCTGACTACCAGCAGGGTGCATCCGCCGGCCTCGAACCGACGTTGCAGCGCATGCACCGTGTTTGAAGCAAGCATTTCCAGCTCGTTCTCGGAAAGGTGGCGGACGTTCCTCGTGACGTACACCGTCATAAGGAGCTTCGACACCTCTACCCCTGATATGGTGTCGGGATAGAGGCTTTGCCAAACCTGATAAATCTCCAATCCAAACTCGCGTTCTTCCTTGGTCTTCGCCGCGATCAGGCTCGGACTGCCCGCGACGAGCCCCGATCGTCTGTAATCCTCCATGTTCGGCGGTCGCTCCCTGCCGGCGTACCTGACTATCACGACACTAAAGACAAGGCTCAAGGCAACCGCTGCCGCGCCTACTATTGCAATAACGCGCCGGCGTTCCTTCTGTTTTTGCTGGAGTATTTTCTTGAGTACTTGGTAGTCGTGAAGGAAGTAAGGACGCAGCCCGTCTTCCCGAAGCTCGGCGTCTGCTGTCCAGCGGTCACGTGCCTCGATCGTGCCTGTTCTCTTCCCCCCAGCGCCATCGTACGCCTTATAGTAGAAGGTCTTCATAGCAGGCACGAGCTCCCGCGTCAGCGAAGAAGAAAGGGAGTCGTCGCTCCGCAGCTATCTGGGAAAGGTCGATCTTCCGCGTCTCAATCGGCGGCTGCCGGCAGGGAAGTCCTCGTCAGGGGACTTCTTCGGCATGTAGCCATCCCCCGCGTTGATTCTAGCACTCGGGTTAGTCGAAGTCAACTACTCTGACCGTCAAAAGGTATTGCGAAATAGCGTTTTGCGTGGGCATTGGGGGTATCGTGCGCCCCAATTGGGATAGCTTAAGCAGAATCGCTGGGGCGGGCACATCCGTCCTTCGCTCGTGTTCGCTTGTGCGGGCGACGCCGCGATCGCTCCGCGGGCATGAGTATCCGGTGTTGTCGCAGCCGCTCAGCATCCGTGCGCGCCGTGAATATGGGTTCCCCTTTAGGATCGACACCCGCCCAGTACATGGCCGTCGCAACTGTTCCCGGAGTCGGCACGAAGCACTGGACCTGACGAGGCGTCCAGTTCCTTTGTCTCAACCATTGCGCCAGTTCGCGCATGTCGGCGTCAGTACAACCGGGAAAGGCACTCATGAAGTAGGGAATCACGTACTGTTCTTTGCCCGCTTCCCGCGAAAGCCTCTCAAAGACGGTCTGAAACTTCTCGAACATCCCGAACGACGGCTTTCTCATGAGACGGAGAACGCTATCACTGCAATGTTCGGGAGCAATCTTGATCTGGCCTCCAACAAAGTCGGTGATGAGGGAACGCAAATAGCGCTCGTCCGCCATGGCCAAATCGTGGCGCACACCGCTGGCGACGCGCACGTGCCGGACACCGGGCAGCCGGGATATACTGGAAAGCAGCGCTGCCAGGGCGCTCTGGTCGGGCTTGAATTGCCGGCAAATCCCCGGATTGAGACAGCTCGCCCGCCGACACGTTGACTGGTCGCCGCCGCACGCTGCCCCCCACATGTTGGCCGAGGGACCACCAACATCGGAGAGACTGCCACGCCACTCGGGATGACGCGTAAGACGGCAGACCTCGGATGAAATCGACTCCGCGCTTCTGGAACGGATGGATCGTCCCTGGTGCAGCGCCACCGAACAGAAGGAACATCCGCCGGCACATCCCCGATGCGTGGTCAGGCTGAACCGGAGCATGTCCAAAGCCGGAATGGAGGCGCGATAGGACGGATGCGAACGACGCGTGAACGGCAGGGCGTACAAGGCGTCCAGCTCTTCGGTCGTGAGAGGCTCCGCCGGCGGGTTGAATACCACGATCCGGTTCTTGGTCGACTGAACCGCCGATGACGTGGCATTGTGCACTTGACGTTCAAGGGCCAGTGTGGCAGTCATCAATTTTTTGGGATCGGCCGGTATCTCCTCATGAGACGGCAATCGGCAAACGGCTGCGCCCCCGGGACAGTCCTCCTGCCGGGTAACGTAAGCCGTGCCCCGAATGCCGACCAGAAGAGATCGGGCGGTGCGGCTGTCAGTTTGCACCAGGGTGCCCGACTTGGAACTGAGACGTTCCGCGACCTCAAGAATCGCCCGCTCGGCCATGCCGTAGATCAAAAGATCCGCCTTGCTGTCAAGCAGAATGGAACGACGCAACCTATCGGTCCAGAAATCGTAGTGGGTGGCACGACGCATCGACGATTCAATCCCGCCGATAACGACCGGCAAGCCGGGAAATGCGTTGCGGACAAGCCCGGTATAGGCGATGCAGGCGCGATTTGGTCGCGAACCAGCGTCGCCACCCGCCGTGTACGCGTCATCGTGACGCTTCTTGCGAAACGCGGTGTAGTGGGCAAGCATGGAATCCAACGCGCCCGCCGTGACCCCGACGAAAAGCCTGGGCCGGCCCATCTTGGTGATATCGTCCGTCGTGTCCCATCGCGGTTGTGCAACAATTCCGACCCGAAAACCGTGGGCAACAAGCCATCGGCCCAGCAGCGCCGGACCGAACGCGGGATGATCTATGTGGGCATCGCCGCTCACGATCAATACGTCGAGAGAGTCCCATCCAAGCTGTTTCATCTCCGACCGACTCATCGGCAGAAACTCAGGCATCCCTATCTTGGTCGTCTTTCTAGACATGCCCTGATTCTACTCGAAATGGTACTTGGAAGGAAAGCTGCAGCCAGTGCACGATAGCGGTGACGATGGTCAGGCTAACCGCGATAGTCCTTGACTCGATCCCGTGTTTTGTACACAATGGCGTAAGGCGGAATCGGACCGGGTCGAAGGGAACCTTCCAGTAATGCTGTCAGCTCAAGACGCGAATCGTCAGTACTTCCGTGACGCCTATCGCACGGGAGAGCACGGATGGCCTGGCGACGAACCGTCCCCGTATGCGGTGGGCTTTCTCAAACGGCTGAGGCGCTTGGTTCCCGGCGGGGAGCTGCTCGATATCGGTTGTGGGGAAGGCCGTCACGCATTTGCTGCAGCCCGGCTGGGTTTCAAGGTGACCGCCATCGATTATGAACCGCTCGCGTTGAAGGGTGCAAGTCGGTTCACAAATAGCAAGCGATTAGAGGGCATCGTCTTCCGCAGGGCGGATGTCTTCTCCATGCCGTTTCCAGACTCCTGTTTTGATGTTGTTTTGGACTACGGCTGCCTCCATCATCAGAAGAAGTCTGATTGGCCGGCCTACAAGAAGAGCATTCTGCGAGTTCTTAAACCGGAGGGCTATTACATGCTTTCCGTTTTCAGCCCGAAGTTCTACCTATTCCGTGGAAATCGGAGACGGTGGCACATCGCGTACGGGGCATATCGGCGATGTTTCACACGGAACGAGATTGTAGCCCTGTTCGACCGGGATTTCGAGATCATCAACATGACCGAAGAACGAGGCAAAGATGGCGGCTTTTGGCACGTGCTCATGAAAAGGTGTGCGTGAACTCGTAGGGGAGGGTCTTGTACCCTCCCGTCAATCCAAGAGGATACGTGATCGGCCAAGCGGGAACCCATCCGCCACGGCGCACCTTCGGCAAGGGGCTCCCCTACATTCGGGCGCAAGACGGACGCCATACTCATGAAAAACGTTATTTCGCAAGGTCCTCCGAGATATACGGGCTTGCGTTCCCGTAATAGCGTCCGGTACAGTGTTGGACAATGAGATCCGTTTGTGGATGTCTCCAGTGCCGCCGGGTACCTTCATTCAACGTTTTGGAGTGAGAAAATGATCGATAGACGCGAGTTCTTGAAAAGGTCGGCCGCAGCGACGGGGACTATCGGGGCATCAATTGCCGCGGGGGAGAAGCGGAACCCCATTCGGTGCGGGCTGCTCGGGATCAATCATCCCCACGCTCTTGACTTGCTGAAGGTGCTCACAAGCTCTAAAGAATACGATGTCGTGGGCGTTTGCGAGCCGGACGCGGACGTTCGCGCGGAGTTCGAGCGGAGAATTAAATCAGCCGGGGTGCGCTGGTTGAGCCGGGACGAGCTTCTGGGGGACAAGACAGTCAAGATGGTTGCGATAGAAAGCGACGTGCCACGACTGCTGGAACTTGGGCACGCGGCTATCGAAGCGAACAAACATATCCATCTGGACAAACCGGCCGGTATGTCGCTCCCGGAATTCAGTTCCCTCCTCGACGAGGCGAAACGGCGCAACCTGATCGTACAGATGGCCTACATGTTCCGGTACAATCCGGGATTCGACCTGATCCGCCGCGCTGTGACCGAGCGCTGGCTGGGCGATGTATACTACATCCACGGGAGTATGTGCACGGACTATGGACCTGACAAACGGACGAGTGTAGCCTCCTATCCGGGCGGCATCATGTTGGTGCTCGGTTGCCATCTGATCGACATGATCGTGCTATTGCTCGGCGCGCCTTCGAAAGTCACCTCATTCCTGCGGCACGATGCGGACGCTGACGACAGTCTGATGGACAACACCCTTGCGGTTCTCGAGTACGCCAAGGCAATGGCTGTTGTAGAGACCGCTGTCATGGAGCCGGCTCCATTTCCTGCACGCCGGTTCAAGGTGTGTGGAACGGAAGGTTCCATCACTCTCGAGCCGCTCGAACCGCCTGTCGCGCGGGTATCCCTCCGAAAGCCGGTGGACGAGTTTAAGGCGGGCACACAAGAAGTCCGTTTGAAGAGAATGCCCCGGCATGTGCGTGACGTGAGTGATTTGGCCGCCTGTATTCGAGGTGAGAGCGATTTCTCCTATTCTAAAGAGCATGACTTGAGCGTGCAGACGACCTTACTGAAGGCATGCGGGGTCGAGCAGTAGCCTTATCTTCAGCGTCGATTGAAAGATCGGTCTGATAGCTTCTTGCGCGCGGGCCCTTCCTCAATACCGCCATTCAAATCGAGCGGAAGTGAAGCTCCCCGCGGCCAATGGCCGAGCGGACGGCGACGTACATGCAAAACGGGATGACAACACCCGCAATCACCATATAGGACACCGGGGCAATGGCGAACGCAGGGCACAGCAGAAATGCTGGAATTAGTGAGCGCAGGACACAACGGCGTTTTCTTTCAACTCTTCTAAGCCGTTTCATGCCCAATCCAAGGCCGACTACGGCATATATCAGGAAAAGCCAGCCTAAGGACAAGAAGTGTTGCATTGCGTCTTGCCAGCTTAGTCCTACAAGCTTCACGGAGACCATTACCCACGCCGTGGCTCCCAGCAACCCGAAAAGGCCGCTGAAACCGATGAAGAGAAGCAGCGTTGTGAGAAGGTTACCGCGAGAATCGTTCGTGGTGCCCATGGCTTGCACCTCCCTCTTTACCAGCTCTGTCAATCGAGATTTCCCACAGCCTATCTTCGAGAACTCCCGGGTCAGTTCATGAGTGTCACCGAGACGACGAACCGCAATGTGAAAAGCCTCCTCTTCTGGTGTGCCCGACCGGGCTAGACGCTCCACCTCATCGTGTAAATGACTTTCCAGTTCGTCGAGGTCTTCAGTCTCGATCATGCCTTCCCGTTGCAGCTTCCTGCGCCACTCGGCTACAGCCTCGTTCAGGTCAAACATTGGGCATCCTCCCACACTTTCGAGAGCGTTGAGGTCACAAGTCCCCATTCGCTCTGAGACCGCTGTAACGCATTGACTCCTTTTCTTGTCAGGCGATAGTATTTCCGCTTGCGGCCCGTTTCGGACGTGGCCCAGCGCGACCGGATCAGTTTGCGGCGCTCTAAACGGTGGAGCACCGGGTAAAGCATACCGTCGGTCCATTCCATTTTGCCGCCGGAGAGTTCACGGACCCGCTGGATGATGGCGTAGCCGTAGCTTTCACCGCGCGCCAGAATCGACAGGACCATCGGGCTGGCCGACGCCGCAACCAACTCTCTTGATATCTTCACATCCCCACCTCCCTTTTATTGGACACCTAGCCCGATTATACATTGTTCATCTATGTATGTCAAGTCTTTTTTTCGACCTTCTGCCGGACGGGTCGTTCGCGCCATTCCGGAGATGGTTAACGATGGCAACCTCTCGCTTTCGCTACGTGAGGCAAGATTCAGAATCAATGAACATCTGTGTTGACATGGTACGAACTCCATTTTAGACTAGAGGTGAACCAGATAATATTTCGGTCGCTCAAGGCAGCGTGTGAAGAAGGGTGGTTGAGTTTCCGGTGTCCCTTCCCTCCATGAGGCTTCTGGTAGGTGGTTGAGCGGCGAATTCTCAGTCGGGCTCGAGTCCAGGCCGGTTCGAGGCTCACGGGATTTGACCGGATAGGGTTCCTCAATGAAGTACGGCATTGTCGTGAATCCTGCTGCTGGCACATCAAGTATCGATGAGAAAAGCCTCATTATCAAGCAAGCTTCGGAAATATTGGTGGATTGTGAGGTGTCCGGATTGGACGCCAGGTCGCGGAGCGAGCTCTGTGATTGCGCCAGATCTCTTGCGGAGAAAGTTGACGTTCTGATAGTTGCCGGGGGCGACGGAACGGTATCGGACGTCATAAACTCAGTTGACCTCGATGAAGTTGCGCTGTCATATCTGCCGCTTGGGTCGGGCAAGGCGCTGCATTACTCTCTAAACTTGCCACAGTCGATTCCAACCGTTGCGGAGCAGATTAAAGAAGGGAGAAAGCGGTCCATCGACTTGATACTGTGCGACGGCAACAAGAAAGCTATGATCGCCAGCGTCGGTATCGACGGTCGCATCATACAGGAACGGTTGGAGTACGTCCGGACGGGACTGGAAGGACTGACCGGTTATAATAGAGCTATGATCAAATCGCTTCTTGGAGGGTATAAGAGACCGGATGCGAAAGTGGTCATTGACAATGAAGCAATCGAGGTTCCGCACGCGTTTTCCATGACGGTTACCAAGATTCCATTTTACGGATACGGGTTTAAGGTGGTACGGAAAGCGAAACTCGATGACGGCAATCTGCACCTGTTAACCATCAACTCAGCAGCCCAAGTAGTCTATGGATTCGTGACGACTTTTCTTGGCGAAAACAGAGCCGGAGATTACAGGACGGGTAAGACAGTCAATGTCGCCACGACGAAAAAGGAGTATCTGCAGACGCACGGCGATCTGGTGAGGGAAGGAACGGATTTTAGATTTGAGATACTTCCGGGTGCGTTAACTATGGTTTATTGATTACTGCCAGCCGAAGCGCCTCGCCAAAACTGCCTACCTAAAAAACTTGTCAACTCCGCTAACGTTGATCGTGAGGAATAAGTGGAAGAACGCCCCTATTTCTCGATGACGAACTCGTCGCACGCTTTGCCGTCGATGTCGTAGGCGCGGTAGGCAAGCCTGTTGCGGTCGATGTCGATCTTCTGGTACCAGGGTCCGCCGCTCATGTACTTCTCGACGAATCCGGGCAGTTTGCGCGGTCGCTCACGGCCCGGCAGTCCCACCGAGATGAGATATATTGTGCCGTCGGCAGGCGAGCCGACGACTTGCCCGTTTTTGATTGGACGAGTCCGGAGGTAGTAGTGAACGTGTCCCTGCAGCATCAGGTCGAGATGGTACTCCGCGAATACACCTTCCCAAGCGCGACGAATCGCTTCGTATTCGTCGTCCTCTGCGAACGAATACAAGGGGAAGTGGAAGATGGCGATTTTCCACGTGGCGTCCGTGTTAGCCAGTTGCTCCTCCATCCATTTCGCCTGGATGTAAGGCGACGTGCCCACATCTAACACCAGGAACAAAGCGTTCCCGTAACGGAAACTGTACGTGCGTTCAGGCTCGATGTCTGCGGGACCGTTCTCGGGGAACGCGAAGAGCGCAAGTGGCATCCAGGCGCCCAATCCGTCCTGGTCATCATGATTGCCGAGGGAGAACGCTATAGGCCTCCGGCTGAACACGCCGCTCGAGTATTCCAATAACTGATCCCAGTGGTCTCGAAACAGACCCGTGCTCACGACGTCGCCGGCGATGATATAGAAGCCGGTCTCTGGGTGACGGCCGTCGGCCGCCTGCAACAGACGGCCCCAATCAGGCGACCGGTGCGTGTCGCCGAAGTAGACGAACGAGAACGGAGCGTCGCCGTCAGGCGCAGTTGTGAACTCGGCCTCGTCGCTCCAGGTGTCGTTGTCCGGCGAACCCACAGTGTATACGTACGTGGTTGACGGGCGCAGACCGCGTAGAACGGCGGTGTGCCGGTACATGTACCTGTCGTTCATGAGCAGCCTATCTTCGATGAGCTCACGTTCCGCGCGCACATCGACAAACGCGTTGGAGCTCGCCTCTTTCGCGCGATACCTCACCACACCGTTCTCGACATCGGTGTTGGTGCGCCACTGGACGGTCTGTGTCGAGCGCGGATCCTCGCTCCAGGTCAGCGCCACATGGTCCGGCTTGCCCGACGACGGGTAGGGGGTTTTTCGGAAAGCGGAAACGAGGTGGGCTTCGCGTGCCCGACCGCGATAGGTGGTGAGCAGAACCTGACCCTTTAGCGACTCTGGCAGTTCCGCGATGTACAGGCTGTCCCAGTCGCGATACATCCAGGCCCCTTTCTTAATCTCGATCACGGCCTCGTTCGCGGGGAAGAGATTCGTGATTC
>Ga0180437_10002240_pt1 | contig 31336 bp, 49 predicted proteins | sample SS_ome_4_FD_132410 | JGI IMG/M metagenome (GOLD analysis project Ga0180437, IMG submission 132410) | Hypersaline lake sediment archaeal communities from the Salton Sea, California, USA - SS_3_D_1 metaG | ecosystem: Environmental > Aquatic > Non-marine Saline and Alkaline > Hypersaline >... | reverse complement strand
TCGGGCTTCCTTTAAAAAAGCGCGCGTCAGGTTTTCAACGAACTATGAACCTCCACTGGCCGTGAAATCCTTCATGGTAGTGGCGGAATCGGCAGATGACATTTTTTTGACGGCTCGGATTGTACCCAAGATAGTAAGCGATCCACGAGTGCCTCGAACGTACTACACGGAATGGACTGACTATGAACGTCGCCGCTATGAATGGACATGGTGGTTGGATGTCAAGATTTCGCGGAAAGGATTGTTGGAAATGCTTCCACTCTACCAACCGCTCTCAGAACTTGTCTTAATGTACCTGGAATAAATTTGATTTACTTCATATTTGTGTGTGTATGTAAGTGATAAGTGGTGCGTTTTATGCAATTAAACTCAAAAGAATTTATGAATCTTTCAAATATCTAGTTAACTAAAGCCTGTGCGTACAAATTGATTTAATGAACAATTATCAGTCCATACTTACCAAAATGGAAGGTCCACCCTCCTTAACAACCTGTTTAACTGACTATAATCGCAATGCCGCTTTGGTGGCCTTGGTAGAGGGAGAGACGCAAGCTTACCTTACAGCTATCCTTGATATTGTAGAGAACAAAAGCCGCGTTAGGATTCCCGCAGCTACTTTTGATGTGATTACATCGTGTAATGTTACTGGAGGTCAAGACTTGCGGGTGATTGATGATAATGGCGCCGCGCAAAGTCTCCCATGCTTGGCTGACAAAGCCCTGTCTGTCGAATTGCCAAGGTCAGGGAGAGTGTATGGACAAGTTTATGTTCATGGCTACTTGGAACCTCGAGGGTCCTGAAGAGAGGGTCCGAGCATTTTTAGACTGACGCGGATGTGTTACCCTTATATATACAGTCCTTTTCAGGCATCAACGTTTGGCAGGACCTGCTTCCACTCGGTGGTAATGTTCTTAAAACCATATTGTTTTTGCCGTACTTCTAGAATATCTTGGCTGCGACAACAACCATACTCTAGGCTTACATCAGACATGCCTTGAAGGACTGGTAATAGTTTGTCACACATGTGTGCACCAAGACCAATTAAACCTAAACGCAGCATTTTTTTTATTTGAATGGTTCTGAATGTGTCACGCTGTTAAAATATGAACGTATATCTTAAAATCGTTCCTCCGGCAATTGTTAAGTTTAGATCAAAATAGATGTCTCTAACTCTTCGCATCTTACGCAAGGAATTGAGCGACCTACCAGCCTACCTAGTCCTGAGTTACTGGACCCCGTGGGATCAGTGGCAAGCGCGCTGGCGCGATCTCAAACGATCTTTTAAAATATTGCGCCGTAAAGAACCCAAGCAAACAACGCAGTGGCTAATATTGGGTCTTGCTTACCTACAATTATATTTCCAAAAATGGTCCAGGCCTTACTCAGCGTGGCCTATGGTCAGCAACAACAAAGTGATGAGAAAAACTAGAGCAAAATGGGATTGTCCTTGTATTGTCAAATTTAGTAAAAAATTAATGCAAATGATAAAAGATACATGGCGCGAGTTTGGTAAGGCTCAGATACCGGACAACCGCTTTGGACGAGTGATTAATGCTAGATACCCAAGGTTTAAGCGGGCGCTTCAATATTATGTCTTGGACACTGCACCACAACTTCACTCTGGTTAAAAAAAAGAATACCCTCGACGGGACTTGAACCCGCAGCCCTTCGGTTAAAAGCCGAACGCCCTAACCAATTAGGCCACGAGGGTGGCAGACATCTCGGTGCTTAGGCCACGCATACTTCTGACAATCTCTATCACAGTACCAGACTTCTCTGCAGCGGCTACAGCACTTTCGACCAGGTCTAGCGCCACACTGATCACACTGGCAACCCAAGCGTACATCATGAATACGTAAACACCTGGCGCAGCGTTGAATATGCGGGCAGGTGTCCCAGTTCTTGGGGTACCACATCCCACATGTCTCGCAGGGTATCCTAGTAATCATTATCTGTGATACGTGTGCACTCAAGTCCAAATCCGCTCGCCGTCTACGAATCGACTAGGAATAAAGATGTTGTTTTAGTTACATGTAAAGTCATGAAAATCATCATAACAAAAGCCTGTAACTAGGTACCCGAGACAGTATGCATCCACAAGGATTAATGTTGAGGCTGCTATCTGGGCTTTGCGATCACTTCGCAGCTGTAAGATGGCCACCAGGACGGTTAAGATAACGACTATAGGTAAGAGCCACATCCAATGATGTAAATGTAAACAGAAGTCACCTATTCTAATAATAATGCTACCTCCAGAGTCCGTAAAATGAAACACTCGCTCTACGGCAAAGCCTACTACAAATAGTAAAAGGATCCATAGATTATTCATGGGTTGTTTTTATATATATAGTTTCAACTTATTCAAATGGGTTCCATCTGTTCATGTGGTCGTTGGCACTTGGTATGTGGTTGCGTGGTTGCGAAAATGTTTCTATAATAAACAAAAAAATATACATACTCATAATCAATTACTATGTCCAACCCGCAAGAATGTAAACAATCTATTCATAAATACGTCCGTGCTTGTAATGGGCGATTTAATAACTTAGTCACCAACAATTTAATCGTTGATGGGAATCCCATAAGTGCACTAACAACAAGTACCATTGTTCCAGGACCTGCTTTTGGTCTTGTACCAGGATCAACAGGTCAGATTGTTCGGCTGGCTGGGACTGTTTATGCATCCATTCCACTTGTAATTGTAGATCCAGCATCATATGTGGACCCAGGAGCTGTTGTTGCTACACTTCCAGTTGATTTTCGTCCAATTCATGATGTTGAATTCACAACTACATTCATGGGAGCGCCACCTAGTGTTGGCTATTCAGAAGTACGGTTTCATTACTCTGCGGCGACTGGAGAGATAACTGTTGTAACTCCTAACCCCGCTTTTATTGCAACAGGTACGCTAGTGACTATTAATTTTGCTGGAAATGTCTAAGCTTCATACTACATACAGGTAAGGTTTTTTTAAAAAAGTCTTTAGAAATAGAAAGTTTGCCAAAAATAAAAATCCAGGATAAACCATTTTAGGAAACTCAAGATCATAAGCTAAAGATCCCTGGTTCAAGTCGAGAACCTGCAAAATTAGCTTTTTTTCTTGTACTGGCGCTTCACATCCCAGAGTTTGTATTGTCGAAACATCTTGCAGTGGAAAGTGGAACAATTACGAGAGCCTGGCCAAGACCAAGGTTCGGAGGGCCGGCATCAGGGCCCGGATTTCCGCAGCGCTAAGTTCACCTTCATATTCGGTTATGACATCCTCCTTGAAGAGATTAAGGACTCGGCCAATGTCTTTGTTGGTGACAGTACCCAGGCCACTGATGACGTTGGTCAAGCGTTGTTCCGTTACCATGGCCCGGGCAACTTCCGGAGCCTGAACCTTTTCTTTGGCTTGTTTGTTCTTGGGAGCACGTTGTTTGGTTTCCCGGAACTTTGTGTTCTTATCCTTCAGGATAATTCGGTCTTTGTGTTCGGTAAACAAGGCTGTATTGGGCTTAATGACGTTGCCTTCACGGATATTATCCGGGCCCAGTGGGGTCAAGCCGAGCCTGACGGGAATCGTGGTTGGTTCCGCGTTGCAGGCTGCGGAAAATTTGACGGCGTCCTCGTAAGACCCTTGAAACAAAGGTTCCGCGTAAAAAACCCATGCTTACGCCAGAGTGCACAGCAGGTATCATGGTTTAGGAACTCACCATCCACCCAGATATCAAACGCATAGAAGACATGCTGAGGGCAGTAATCCACTTCACGTTGAACCCGAACCACCGAAGATTTCAAGTCTCCATAGTGACCACCAAACAATTCACCAAAGATTACCACGTGCTCGGCGTCCTTTAAGTCAGCCCAGAGCCCGAGGACGCGGTCCTTGTGTGTTTCCAGGAAATCTGCACTGCGGTAAAACTGTTTAAAGTCTTTAACAAACGATCGCCGCTTGCCCAACTTAACTTCTTTACCATCACAAGCAAAGCTGGCGTTACTTCCGTGCACTTTTTCCAGGACGACCCAATCTCCCTCCTGGGCCGTAAATGGCGCGATTTCGGTCTGAAAACGTGTGCTATAGCTTGGAGTGATCTTGGGGAACTTGATGAACTGCATATTCGGAACTTTTATGCGCGTTTAATTGAGTCAAAAAATGTTGGTTTTCAATGAAAAAAAATGAGTATGGATCCGCAAGTTGAGCAAGTTGAGGAACCTGTGACTCCAGCCGTTATTAACTTGGAAGAGACGGACAATGAAAGTGAACCGGATCCTACGGAATGGTATGTATCCGACGGTGGTTTTGTGGTGGATGAAATCAATGAAGCCGATGACAAACTTGTTAGCAAGCGCGCCGACGTGGATGTGTCCAACATTATTAGCGGGCGCCGGAGACGTAGAGCCCCCGTTCGTTACGTGCCCGAAGAAGAAGTAGAAGATGATCACACAGACTCTGAGTATGAGGCGGATTCTGATACCGAAGATGATGAGGCAGATGACGTTATTGTGGACATGGAAGAAGATGTGGAATATCAGCCCTCTGCACAGGAAGACGAAGATCCAGATCCAGAAACTGAAAGTGATGTGGAGATGGAGGAGGAGGAGGATGAGGAAGAAACCAAGACAGAAAACTAAGAGTGCGTTTAATCTGTCTGTGACCAAAATAAACCTAACAAACAAGACAAAAAACAAAGAGAATATGAGTAGGCGTCAGCAAAGTACTAACAACCGAAGCACCAGGAACCGCAAGAAGTATGCGCATCGAGATGTATCACCACCACCTAGAACTTCACGGCGCCGCGTTAGACAACAACCCCGTGACGATGAACCTACTCAAGTCGTGTTGCCGCCCAATTACCAAGGGCCGATCCCACCACCCTTTCCTACACAACAGTATCATCCACAGCAAGTCCAGTACCCGCCCCAAGGCCAGTATATGCCTCAGGGCTATCCACAACAAGGCCAGTATATGCCTCAAGGCCCTCCACAGCAAGGCCAGTATATGCCTCAAGGCCCTTCACAGCAAGGCCAGTACATGCCTCAGGGCCCACCGCAGCAAGGCCAGTATATACCTCAAGGCCCTCCACAGCATCATTATCATGGTCCACAGCAGCCGCAAAGCTATCACCAACAACAGGGAGGGTTTCAACAGGGAGGGTTTCAACAACGCGGGCCACCACCCACCCAAGCTCCCACTGGATTTTACCAAAACCCTCCCAATGCTAGCTACGCAGCCAGACCCCCGCAAGCAACTCCAGGGCCAGGCTTTGGACCACCACAACCGCGCCCAAGTCAACCCCAGCCGGCACCGGCACCTTATAACTCTTCACGCTATCAAAGCTTTGCGTTCTAATAAAACAAGCAAATTTATTTAAACAACCCCCCAACAAAGAAAGAGAGAGAGAGAGAGAGAGAGAGATGGCAGATATAGCTCCACCCCCACCAGACATGACACCTGAAGAAGTAAAGAAGTTGAAGAAGCGGTTAAAAAAGAAGCGCTACCAACAGCGACTTAAAGAGAGAAAAAAAATAGAGAAACAAAAGTTGCAACAGTCATCACCACTACCAGATCGTCGGGAAGAATTGAAGCGCAAATTCAGGGACCGGCTCAAGAACAAACAACAAGCACATCACATGCGTAAAATTATGAGCCTTGGTCAACATCACAATGAACTCTACAAGCATTTACAAAAAATGAAGGGTAAGTCAGCGAATCCTGTTAGTATCGGAACCTAAGGTTAAGTAGCCGCATGCACACGGAAATAATGCAAAGTTATTAAGATAACCTTGCAACCCCAGGTTTGCCAAGAGAACATCGCAAGGTACGCGTAACTGTTGGGTGTGTTTATGTTTCAACAATTTACGCGCACCACGATGGCTGATAATATACGCAAACATGCCCCAAGAATAACCTGGGACAACTAGACCCGGCCCAACCTTTTTCAGATTCTTACGTTTCTTGTAATTACGGCCTAGGTACAGGACATCCCATTTAGGCTGATGGCGGTTCAGGTACTTAATAGCTTGAATTACTCGTTGTGGAAAGTGTGCATAAAACGTAACATCATCTTCAAATACACACGCTATAGGATGATTAGCCGCAAGCATACGACGCCAGATTTGACGATGCGAAAAGAAGCAACCGATTTGTCCGCGCCGTAACTTGCAACCGGGAGCACAACCTTGACGCGGTTTAAGGGTTATCCCATTCACACCGTGTATACCTTTAACATATTTACGCAGAGTTCCTAGTCGTTTCAAGAATCTTTCTTTACGATCTTTCCGAATGCTGATACCATATATTGGATACTTCCACATGTTATTTTTTGTTTATATCTAAGAATATAAATGTGGTACGATGATATGCTTCGGGAGGCCATCTCTGTCAAGTTTACACCCAATTCTCGGGCTTGGCAATACAAGTACCAGCAACTCTTGTACAACCTAAAAATTAATGGAGATTACCTGTTGGAACGCTACACCTTTGAAGAGATGGTGAACTTAAACAACGAGGCTTTAATCAGCAATCAAAAACAGGAAAAGATCCTCAAATGGCAGAGCGAGATGAAAGAGTACAATGATTTACTTAATGTAAGATTTGGAGATACTTCTTACAAAACGATTCTTTGCAACACATGCAAAGGGAAGAGTGAAGTTCAATGGACTGGCCGACAAACTCGGAGCGCCGACGAAGGGATGACGATCTTTTGCCTCTGTACTACTTGTGGTAAGCGCTGGCGTGAAAGCTCTTAAGATGTTAACCGGAAGTCTCCAAAGTTGGTGGTCCGGGTTTGCTTGACAAAGAAAGGGACCCAGAGCTCCACCAAGCTACCGTTCTCAAATACTTGCCGCGTTTTGACCCATAAACCACCATCCACATCCGCATACGGATAAATCAATAAAACCCTTTCTCCCTTTTGAATCACATGATCGTAAGGTTTCTTACTATTTGCATGCAAGTAACATGTTACATCCTGTAAGGCGGTAGCATAGACCGTCATGGCCGCGGATGTTTGGCTGTCGGATTTCTGAGCATCAACCAGAATTTGACCAACTTGCTTGGTATGTTCCCGTGTCAATAACTCTAACTTGTAGGCACGTTGCTCCAAACGATTAAGTTTGAGTTCTAACTCTGACAGTTTTTGTTGTTGGAATTCATCCGAGACAGGTTCCGGGCTATTAGAAGGGGTAGGTTCCGGGGGTACAGATACAGCCGTCACCACCTGAGGCTGTACGCGACTTAAGGATGATGCTGGAGCGGCTTGGATCGTCACTTGCGGGATAACCACCGGGCGGGGAGCGGGTGGTGTAGTTGGGGCTGCCCTGGCTGTCGCGGCTGTCCTGGCTGTGGCGGGTCTTCTGGACTTGGCAAGTGTCCTTGTAGTAGGGTTCTTCTTCTTAGGCATTTCTTTCGGTGTAGTCCAAAAACCAAGCTTTGGTGGTTCGAAGGAAGCAATATTAACACCCTGAACTTTCTTCATGTTTTTTTTCAGTTGTGAAGCCTTAGTGGCTACCTTCCGCCTTCTAGTCTTTCGCGTTGGTCGACCACGGCGTACATGTTGTGGTGCGTTATGATAGCCAAAGTTCATAGTCCTCTTTTTCACCAAAGCAAAGGTAAATATGCGTTTGAGTGTGAATGAACGCGGGGAAAAGATAAAAATTATAGAAAGATGAAAGAAGTGCACGGCAAGTATTTGCATCAATCTCATTTGTACGTACCTTCTTCAGTAGGGGTTATTTGTTTTACCATTGATCCTAGTAGCCAAAATATTTATTTGCTGTTAGGACAGGAAAGTGATTTCCACCACCTTCGGTATGGTAATACGGGCAAATGGTGTGATTTTGGGGGTAAACCTAAGGATGGAGAAACCTTGGCTGAAACCGCAGCCAGAGAATTAACCGAGGAAGGACTGGGGACCATTATGTTACATCACGACCACAGAACTCCTTTTGCTGATTACGAAGCTTCAGTCTGCGCCCAGTTAGAACAGGGAGATTATGACCTACAGTTGCGCGTTTTTTGGGGCTTAGTACTGCGGGTGTACTACTTAAAGGAGATACCGTGGCAACCATCCGCGCCCGAGCTATTTATGAGGACCAGAAAAGCCTTCTTTAGGATGGCTGGGACTCAGCGTTGTCCTTATATTTATCGTAAACACCCTGGAGTACACATTGGTAAAGATCAGGTTGTGCGTATACGCAATACATTCCTGGAAAAATACAGGATAGCCTTTTGGAGCTTGGACCGATTAAGCTACGTAGTAAACCATTACGGACGGTATAAGACCCAGAGGTTTCGGTCTTCCTTCCGGCCCATCCTCAAGTTCTTGATTGGTTACTTTCGTAAATACTATGTTTAAGTACCAAAAAATAAAGTCTCAGAACAACAAAAAAAAATGAACAAGACCAAGCTATTACAAGGGATTAAGTTAAGTGTTGTGCTGGGTGGTGTGTATTGGATGGCCAAGATGTTAAGCCCCTTTGTTATCAAACAAGATCCGCGCATCGAAGAAAGGCTGCAAGTTTATCCACAGCTCCGAACCTATGTGCGCATCGTAGAACTTTTGTTGGAACTCGAAGAAACTCTGGAAACCATGACTAAACAACATCACTTGATTATTAAGTTATATGAGACATTTGCGGCTCTGAGCGGGATTGAGGCTGCGGTCAGATATGATAGCAATTACAAAGCCCAAGCATGTGAACATCGCATTGACAATTTAATTAAGTTTCTAGAACATTATCCCTATCCCATATATTCTATGCGTATGGAAGTTGAGGAAGTGGCCACAGAGTTGAGAGAGTTTGCATCAGATATGTGTCACAACATTAATCAAGATTGTATTTCAAACTTGGAATATTAGGACTGTGTTTAGTGCGTGGGCAGTACCCGTTAAAGTTGACAAATTAAAAAAAATTACATCTGAACCTTTATTATTATTATTGTTCCAGATGTGGGCGCAGCTGACTTCCGTGCGCGACCTGGTCAGCGAAATACCTGAGCTAAAAGAATGGGTGGATAATGATACGATAACAGAGGTCTTTGAAGAACGATACCATGATTTTACACTCTTTATGGATGAAGCCAAGGACGACTCGCACTTGGCAGCGATTGAAGACAGTGGTATTGACTTTCAACGATCTGCACAGGGGCTCTACACAGGTGGACAGTATCCACTTGTGAACTGCCTGCGGGATCATCACCGCGTGTGGCAAAAAGTGGCCATCAACATGAAGAAGGTTACCCAGGGTTCATTGGCCGACTTTGGCTATTACGGGATGAATATGAGCCAGATCGTAATCTTGGCCATGGTGGGCAAAATGTCGGATATCTGTGGTACGGTACCTGACGACTTCAAGAAGCTCTTGGAAGATATTCAACCACCACCAAGTCATCAGCAAGACTTTAACAAGGCTCTGAATGGTATGATTAGTCACACCTTTGCGCGCACCGTACCCAAGGCTAACATGCTGTATCACATCTATGAGGTAGTCTTGCGCGATCTATGTGCTCGCGTGAGCTCTGAAGGTGGACTGGAATCGAAAAAAGGTACGGAGTTCCTGGAAGAGCTGATGATGTGTCCCAACCTCAAAGAAGCCGAAGCCAAGGTCAAGGAACTTTATGGTGAAGGTAAAGATCAAAAGGCGCCCGACGAACCTGTTAACCTGATGTACGGCTTTGAAGAGCTAAAGCACGAGGATGATGAAGTGGCTATCGCTTATGATATCTTGCGCGCCTTTGAAATGCAAGACTTTGCTTACTTTGATCGCTTGCTCTTAGAATCCCAGTTGATGCTGAGGATGTACGAAGTCATTCAGCACCCCCGGAGGGAGAGAACCCTGAAAACATTGTTCAACGAGGTCAAGTTACTGGAGATCAAGAAGCTACCAGGGTACGACCGCATGTGGAAGTACTTCAAACATCCCAGGATCAAAGACTTAAAGACACAACGGCAAGATGTCCAATTCTTTGTCCGGTTTGAATGTGAGATCAATGAACGCAAGTATGATTTGACTCTACCCAGCTTTGTCTTCTACTTTATCTTCAATTGTTTGGAGGAAAGCGCGGGCGTAATTGAACAGCGCCTCTTTGAGCACATTGTGATCGCTGAACTCTTAAAGACGATTGAAGAACTCAATGAACTGAACGGCCTTGATGCCAAACATAATAATGTTGATGAATGAATAAAAAAAAACCATGTCCAATACTTGTAACACGCGTAAAGAGTGTGAAGACTTTTGTGGTGGTGCGAACTATGCATGGAATATTCAAGAGTTTAATGATACCTTCGTTGGATCTTGTGCATGTCTGGATGGATCCCAAAAGGGTAGCGTATGTTATGGAGCAGGCGATCCCCAGAATCCGGATAACCCTGTTCCAGACCCAGACCCGACCCCAGACCCAGATGATCCTACACCTGTACCGGCTGTGGGAATGTCTACAGCCGGTCAAGTTATTAGTACTCTGAGTATAGTTCTCCTCGTTGGTTTAGCCTTTTTAATTGCATATGGACCTAAGAAAAAGGTATTTTTGGTACCTATAGTAATTCTAGCAGGCCTGGTCATGTTGCCAGTATTTGGTGTGTTTTAGGTAGCCGTAATGAATTGACAGTTTGTAGCATCCAGGTCCGCTAACCTCAATTTTCGCCGATCAATCCCTGCAAAAATAATACGTTTACCTTCTCTAAAACTGTTCAAACGCCTAATGGGTCCGGGATAATGTTGGCTCACTATGGCTAAGTTATGGGGCTTTTGTTGTAGACCTTGACGTCCAAGGTCCCGGCGCATCAACAACGAATGAGTAACCACCGCAATTTTTAAAGGTTTAGTGCGTCCTTGTAGAAAGTAAGGCAAAAATACTGTCCAGAACTTGTGTATATTTGAAGAGTTTGCAAACTTTTTAAAGCGTCCCGAACGAACAAAACTATAATCACAATATGTGCACCTAAGATGCTTGCACGGATTATTGGAGGGACCTCTCGCCTTCTCCTTCAAGAAAGGTGCTATAATTACTTTATGACGCGGATATAAAGCATGAGCTGTCTCTTGTGCTCGACGCAGGGTGCTGCTGAACACCACGTCTACATCTGGAGCCCAGAGTTGACCTACCATCTCAGCGTGTAATCTACCAGTATGAATTAACGGTGGGTCTTTGTAAAATACACGTTCAAACTGTAAATGTGGGCCTTTGTAAGCTGAGATGTAATTAGTACATGATAAACCATGTCGAATAAAATAGACTTCAATGGACATTTTGTTTTATTTAAGCTATATTTCCGCTTGATCTGTTGGCCAACTTCACGAGAGCGCCACAGAGGCACAAACCGGCCACAATAATTGCGCCAAACAGTAAGACGGGAGGCCCCTGCTCTTCTGGTGTTGTGATAGTCGCGTTGACTTCTTCTGGAACCATGGCCACCACCCAAGGAAGGTATAAGTACATCAGGATCGGACTTTCGGACATTTTTTTAAATGGAATTAAGTAAACACCAATCAAATGCAAAATACATCTGTCGATTTCAGTTACTTGCCTGGTGCTTGGGAACGTGTAATGGACCTGGATACTGGAGCCGGTATTATGGGGTCCCTGGCTTGGGCTGCTGTCAAGTGGGCAGTGCAACTTATATTTCCAGACGCTATCAAATACTTTGTACCTTACCAACTTAATGTTTATGTCTCAGAAGATCTCCAACGTTACTGGGCCAGATTACAAGCCGGGGACCAAGATACTACCTGGGTGGGCCCTTATGTTCTTAACCGTCCCATTAATCAATTTCCAGTAAATGAAGATGGAGAGATCTGGATCTATCCAAATGATCGTACTGGTCCTACCGAAGAACCAGATGGTTGGGACTTTGATCTCATGTCGCTCAGGGACTTGGATAGCTTACCTATTGTCATCAAGCCGGAGAAGCAAGAAATGGGGGTCTTCTTTTTTCTCGATGCTTTCAAGGAAGAGTGGGAAGGTGCCTACTTTGCCGGCACCAAGACTTGCACCCTAAAGCCTGATACTCAATGCTACCCGCGAGACCTGGATGAAACTCCGTGTATCTGCCCACCACCCCCAGCTCCAGATGATCATGGTACGTTTGAAATTTCAACCCAAACCTTTGACCTTATTTTTTGGATTAGTGTGGCTGGGATTGTAATCTTAACTATTGCCGGTGGTATTGATCCCATTGTTAAAGGCCACCGGTTTATGGCGCGCTTAGTTATGGTCATCTTTGCTGTAATCTTGCTAGGTCTCTTAATCTTTCTTTATATCTTAGTTCATGGCTCCATCTAAAACTTCACAAAAATACCCACCAGAAGCAAGGCCAAGCCAATGAGTGCCAGAGCAATGGTCCAACCCCACTTGCGCGTAGCAATACCCACAATGACGCCTGTTAGCAACAAAACCGCACCCAGGGCCACCAAGACCCACTTCCACATGGAATCCCCGTCCGTGTCCCCATTATTATTACCGCCATCGTTATTATTCCCAGCCTCTTGTTCATCAAAATATTGCGTAACAGCGGCACTCAGATCAGCCAGAAACTCATCGGCCGCGGCTTGATCAAAGTCTGCACCCATATAGGTCCCTGCCAGATTCACAAGTTCACCAACTGTCTGAACCAACGTGTCACCTTGTTGTCTGGTAAAGCCACAGGCATACAAGGAACCCATATCATCGAAATCTAAACACGCAAAGCACTGCTCAATCGTCGGATATTTTCCATCATCATCCGCATCTTCCATGAGTTGCGCAAAAGGGTCAAGAACCTTTACTAACTGGACCATGATATCTTCAGTACCGTTACCTCCAGCCAGCAACATTTGCCAGAGTTGTTCTAGGTCTTGTACCACATCATCATTTAGTACACTTAATAGTTCCTCCGTGGATGGAATATGAAGATCTGAACAAGACATGTGTTTTTTTTTAATTTACTCTACCAATATTATTTTTGTTATGAAGTTTCACGGGTCAAATAATCCATGATTTGGGCTTGTCTCAGTGCAATGCCCTTGTGCTTAAAGTAGGTAGCTAACATACCCATAATGCTAACTACCACGCCAACTCCAAGCAAAGCTTCAATAATATCTCTTCGAGTGCCAGTTTCTGTAAGAGTTACATTAAATTTCTTGGCAATTTGTTTTAAGCCCTTAATGTCTACATGCTTCAAGGCATCTTCAACCTCTTTTAATCGTTGAGCTTGCCTCGTAACTGTCTGTTGTACTTGTTGAATTTTTTGTTCCTGTTGCTTGCTAGTTTGTGCAGCTTGCCGGGACAACTCCTTATATTTAGTTGTGATTTTGCTTTGTTCTTGCCTAACCCGCTGTTTAAACTGGTTAATGTTGTTTACCAACTCTTGTTCATCTGTCTTTGCTTGTTGGAGTTGTTGTTTTTGCTCCTCTGTAATTGTCCCTGTTTCCAAGAGATTCAACAGATACCTCTGCCTGTTTCGCTGTGTTTTCAGCTCAGATACTAATTCATGGTACCGTTCATCCTGTTGTTTGGACAGTTCGGCGTATTTTGTTTCCAATTCTTTTGCGGCCTCAAGAACTTGTTTGGCTTCCTGTAAGCCTGGTGGGGTTTGTGGTATTGGTAACTTTGTCTCGCGCGTCGGTGATGCTTCAAAAGGTTCCTGTGCTCCAGCATCTAACCACTTATTTAATCTCTCATTATCTCTATGCCTCACCGTGATATCCTCCCGAAAGATATCCTTCATTGCCGCAGGTCCAACAGTGCCTTGCCCTTGAAAGTGTTGAATAATACTTGAGGATAGTTTATACATGTCACCAGCTTGGCCTGAGAATAAGTCATCGGGTGCATAGCTAATAACGCGTACTATAAATTCCCCTGCCTCGTTGGATAATAATCTACCACTAAGCCCAAGTTTTGCACTATCTGTTTTTAAAAAGTTAAGTAAGAGCTCCCGTAAATCATCTGGAGTGTAGCGAGTTAGGGTCCAAGTATGTTTAAAGCGCCGTCGCAAACCTGTATTGAGTCCAAAAAATCCTCTTTCCATTTCATCCTTGTAACCTGCGGCGATGAAACAAATTTCATTGTAGTGCTTATCCAACCATCCAACAATGGTATCGACAGCCTCTTGGGAAAAAGTATCCGCGCTGGGTATGCCAAATGTGTAAGCTTCATCTAAAATTAGGACCTTTTCTAAATTATCATTGAGTAGCTTATCGGTTTTAATAGCAGTTTGGCCAATATACTCTGCAGTGTAATCCTTTTTTGTGCTAATTGTCACTACATCTTTACCAGACATATTCCCCGTTAACAAGCCCAGGGACATCAGCACTTTACCCAAAGCGACTGCGGTTGTTGTTTTACCCGTTCCTGGAGGTCCGAGAAATACAAAGTTCAGATTGTACCCTGTAGCACCCGGATAAAATTCTTGTGGACTGTTCATGAAGGTTGTTACAAGGTTCGCCATCTTATTTCGAATAACCAATCTGGCAGCTCCGGTCATCTTATAATAAAAATTTAAGAGCTGCCAACATACATTATTAATCATAAAAATGTTATCAGCCATTCCTAGTTCACGTTCAATCGTGCGCATGGTAATGTATTGTTTTTTCAGTTCGTCACGTTCAGCTTCTATAGTTTTAAATGGATGCGTTGTTGCCCATTGAGTATCTGCGTCTGTCTGTTGCTTGTACCCTTCGTAAGGACATTTTTCAAAGGGTTCTTGCGGACGGTTGGGTGGTGTTCCTTGAACCAGATCTGTATCATACACTTGGTAGGCGTAGTACCTATCCGCTGGGACACCTTGCTTCAAAGGTGTTGCCACGTACAAAGATATTTGATCCTTTTCCGGGTCAAAGTACCGGTATTTATACCGAATTTCCGCACCCTGAAATTTACACACTCTTTCATAATACTCTTCCTGGGCCTTCATCCAACGTTCAGTGATCTCGATCAACTTACGTTCATAGGTTAGACGTTTTTGACTAACCAATTGTCGATAAGCAGCCATTAAACGTTTACCATCTTGGCCTCGTCGCAGACGATTTACTAAATTAACTAAAGCTTCTTCACTGTCTGGAACTTCAAATGTTTTTCGAGTACCCACCTTATCTTCACGTGTTAGGACATTGCCTGACCATCGATAGGTAGCCATCACAGAGTTGTTTTTTTAGTTTTATTACTACAAAATCATGCACAACCTTGTCTGTTACGTTTTACCTATTATTTCAATGTACCTAGTAATTCTCTGGGCTTACTTTCAGCACGGAGAAGATGATAGACAAAAATGGCTACTACCATCCTTGGCTGGCTTAGTTATCCTCAGCATTATTATGGCTTACTTTCACGTGAAATGGTACTGGGTTATGTTGTTGGGTGTAGCTGCCTACGTGATCCTCCAGTCTGTGGAAGGATGGCAGAACTATAATTGGCCTCAGCTTCTGTTACCTATGTACATCTTGTCGGTAGTCATGACTTATTGGGCCTGGAGTAACTGTAAAACTAGGTGGCCTTCTAACATCACTACACAGGATAGAGGGGATTGGTGGAGAGAAAGAATGTCAGTCTAAATAACCCACTCAGACACACAACAAAAGAAGAAAAAAATGTTTAATTATTGACGTTAATAGGTAAGGCCTTACCGCCACCCATTTTGAGTGCATAAGCCTTCTTCCACTCTTCCTTGGCTTGAGGAACAGTGTGGCGCGTGTATGCCCAAATGCATTGCACAAGTTCCTCGACGGACATGACTTTCCGGACTTCATTTTGGACGTAATTAATGTGCTTCGCGCAATAGGTATCAATGTAACTGTCTACACGATATTCAACATCATAGTTACCAACTAAGCCTGCACCAGCACAGAACACACACACGTTTGGTGGGGCCAAATTCCCCCAAATATAGTCTCTCGGGGAATAGCGTGAGTTATCAAGCACCAAGTTGCACTGGATACACATCTTTCCTTTATCTTTATGGTAGAAACATGTATGGCGCCAGACTGAAACTTGGAGATGATCTCCATGTGTTTGGACATGGTTCTGCATAGCTTCATGTTGCTCCTCAAATTCGCCAGGAGCAAGCCACTGACCTTCCCAACGCTTACAGTGTTCACATTGGGGTCTAGCCGGCCAACACTGTCCACAATAGATGTAGTCCTCATTCATGCCCTGGTAAACCTTATCAGGATCAAGTTGGGTGGTGTTTTGGCGGACAAATTGTGATCCATCAGCTGCTTTAACCAAAAAGTTGGAACAGGGTAACGGTAGCACATCATCACGATAGGCTCCTTTGCCACAACCTTTGCAAGTCCTGGTTTGCTTTACTTCACAGCTTTGACAACGCTTCTTGGGGGGTTCTGTACCATCTTGGACCAGCAAATTCCATTCCTTAACATCATAAGGTGCAGGTGCTACGCAGCGGTCCTCAGCACAGAGGAACCGTCGACGCTTAGGATGCGACAGGAGACACCTAAACGGAGAGGGTACAAAGTTAGTAAAATATAATCTATTCAAACCTGCCACAGACACGTTGCCCAAAGAGGGAAGGTGACGCTCGATGACACACGAAACAGAGAGACATGGAAAAAAAGTGACCCCAAATTCGTAAAAAAAAAGTACAGTGGCCAATAACCGGGCATACCGAGTATAAAACTATACGCTGCTTTGAAGGAGCATATAACTTTATATCTGACAATACCAAACATTTTATGTGCCAATAAAGGCGCCGAACTAGCCGTTAACATTTAAGTCACTTTTTCAAAAATTCAAATATGTCTTCAACGTTCCCTTTACCCGCCATTGTTTATCGCCGTACTCAGACTCGTTCTTTGGGTACATGTGCTTGGGTAGGTGATTCAAATATTTTGCCTGTCTATGGGCCATATCAACATACTCTGGCTGCGAAAAACCCGGGCGAGCGTATATTGGACATGGGAAGCCCCAAGAGCGTGGCCATGTTGCTTAAGACATGTGTAACGGATCGTGAAGTTCAAGCAGTAAAAGATGCTTATGTGGTCAAGGATGGTAAAGTGTATCGCGATAGTTCATTCGATGGCGATACTATTGTGTCTCAAGTGTTTGACCGGTGCTTGGCGCAATTTTTTGCTGGCTTTGGTTCGCACCCGTTACCAACACTGTGCCCTGCAGATCCCCCACATCACTTTGAGGTATATCTTAGCGAGCCCCACAAATATTTGGATCGTGTGTCTACCATGTGTGATGGCACATTCCAGCAAGTGCAGGCAGGAAAGGTCCGAAAGCGGGGTCTGGAGCTCAAACAACAACGCCGCCTTAAATGCCTCAGGCGCATTTTTATGTAAATCATTAACAGTTTCTATTTTTGTCTCTTTGTCTTTGGTGTGTGTTATTATCTTTCTCCAATCTATATACACATTTTAAACAGGCGGAGACTAGATGTTTAAAACTTGTACAGCCACGTGGCGATCCTCTTTTGAACCATCGCCCAATTGACCTGCATAGTTACTCCCAAACGCCCAAAATGTGCCATCGTCTTTCATTGCCAAGCTGTGACTCCGCCCAGCTGCAATATGTATGATGTTATCCAACAATAAAACTTTTCCTGGAGGTGTACCGGATTCTGTGGTATCATTGCCTAATTGACCCAGATTGTTATATCCAAATGATAGTATTGAGCCATCTGCTGTTAGTACCAGCCCATAATAATGTCCTGCTGCTGCTTCTACAATATCATAATCTTTTAAAGCATCGATTACTGTGGGTACGGACAGTTGTGTTTCGGGTGAAGTATCCATTCCGAGTCCATTCCATGAATTGCTCCCAAAACCCAATGTCGTTCCTTGGACAGCAAGGCAATTATAAGTCTTTGAGCTGACTTCATAACCATCCAAGCCATCGACTGCTTGAGGATGATATCGATTAGCAGTTGAACCATCTCCCAGTTGCCCATATCGCCCCATACCCCAGCTATACACAATACCGTTTACATCCATTGCATAACTAGTGTAGGAACCTGCTGCTACACTAACAATATTATCTAAATCCAGTACACGCTGAGGTGTTGTCTGGGTATCTGTCGTGTCAAGCCCGAGCTGTCCATACAGATTGCTACCCCAGGAATACACATGTCCATCTTCAGTGACAGCCAGACTGTGTAATTGGCCCACGGCAATATCAACTACATTTGCCACATTAACAACTTGTACAGGCGTACTTACCCCTACTCGCCCTCGAACAACACCATCTCCCAGTATCCCACCATCATCATAACCCCAAGCAAATATTATTCCATCTACGCGCAATGCCAAAACATGTCTCCAATTCAGAGCTATTTTTGTGATATTGTTTAAGTTTAGAACTTGAACTGGGATTGTTCTATCTTCTGTTGTACCATCCCCATTTACCCCAAACAGTCCTTTACCACAGGCCCAGACGGTCCCGTCGCTCTTTATAAATGTGCTATTTTCTAATCCAGCAGCCATTCTGTTTAATATACTTGGCTCTTCAACACATTGATAACTATCACACACATAGCCAAGCGGACAATCATCGTCATCAAAACATTCTGTATCCCTTGTTTGACACGTACCATCCTCATCACAATATTGATTGTCATATGGACAATCATCATCATCAGAACATTCTGTATTCGGTGTTGGTGGTGTTGGTGGTGGTGATCTGGGCCAAAATATATATGTGAGCCCTGCAGCTATAGCAAATACAAGAAGAACTAAGCCAATGATTATACCAACCTTTTGACCCTTGCTTAATGACATATTTATATTATTAAAATATTATATAACCTCCTTGATACGGCAGTGATGAAACACGTGGAGAGAGAGAGATAAAGATGAATAAGCAAGAACAAATTTATTCATAGTTCATAGGAATATGAAGCCACGACTGGAATGCGGGCCCATAACTGCTGCAACACACGCTTGGAGAGATGACGCTCCAAGTCGTACACCACATACTTTAAGTAGGGTAAATTCCCTCGAGTCTTCTCCAAGCAAGCAAGGTAGCCACCAGTGCTACGTTGCCCGTAAACCAGTTCTTCACCCGTAGTCAAGGTGACCTTGACATTGCAAAACATGCGCGCCAGCGTATGTACATCGGCAACCTTAGCATCGTACGCTGATGCGATTACCTAGTCACACACTATGTTAAACACACACACACACACACACACACACATCGGCACAGCATATAACCTGAAAACGACGATCCATCATCGTAGCCAACTCCTCTCCAAAAAACTCATAAAAGGTAGTCATTCTATAACAGAGAATCAATAACACACAGAAAAAACAAAGAACGGGGACCTAGCGGCACGGGCAACAGCAAATTGTGAGAGGCCACCGTGTCTCGTCACAATTCTAAGTCTCGATGTCGCAAAGCACAAGCCATCCGGTTCAATGCGCCAGATGCAACAAACACATGTACCTTACGCTGGCCCAAGTAAGAGAGCTGGGCGATTTGCCCATCCACCCAACGCATGATGATGTGGCAAACGTTTTATTTGGGGAAACACATCGCCCTAAGTATTGGTATGAAGACCGGGAACCAACACCGGAGGAACTTTACACGGAGGCCCAACGGCAACTGGAGCACTGGTGGGATGTACCCGTGGATCTGCCAGTGGACATGGCCGATGTTGCTTATTGGGCAGCAAACAATTGGCAAGAGGCTTAATAATAAAATTTGTTTTCGACTTTTTATCGACTTCTTTCTCTTTCTATCTCTCTATAAGAACAGATAGGAGTTTATAATTTGGGGGAGGGACTACTCTACGTTTTAAAATCTTCACACACACACCGCACACACAAAAAAATAAGAGAGAAAGTAAATATATTAAGCCAGAATAAGTATTTAATTAAGAAAGAGATCAAGAATTGGTGGTAAGACGCCACGCCGACAATAGGTCTTGTGTTGAGGCCAGTCGTCCTTTTGGCAGTCTCTGGAGCAGTACACCACAGCTTGACATCTCCCACAGCGGCGAAGGTTGGACTTGGATGGACACCGCTCACAAGTACGTTGACTCTTGCACCCCAAACGAGTGATCTTGCGTTTCTGTTCTTCCGAAACAGCGACAGTCGGGACCTTGTAATCTGCGTCTGCGTCTGTGTGGCGCCAAGACATACGAGCCTTGTAGTATAGTCCACGTGAACCTGAGCGCTGCACAACCACAATAAGGACAACACCTTGCTTGGACTCCAAGTGTCGATCAATATTCGGGGTAAAAAAACCGGCCGGTAAACACTCTCGGAGCTTGGTGGAGGAGAAGCGCGCAATGGGAACGGGGAGAGTTTGAGACAGTAGCTTGGACTCATGGACTCTTACAAGAAATCCCACACCAGCATCGTTCTGGGACTCCAAGCCTTTAAAGACAGTTTCCGTGGTGAGAAAGTTCAGAAACTGGCCGCAGCGATAGTCGATGTCACTTGAGGAGACAGACATCGGCGCAAAAAAAGTGAGAGTCACCTAAAGGTACAGAGTAACAGGCACATAACTGCCCCCATTTAAACTATAAATCTATACGTTGACCTTGAGCTGTCATATAAGTTTATATGCAATACCTAGAGCATTGATTTTAGCTGGTCATAACCGTACTTTAAATGGCTTTAGCTGGTTATTACCGTACTTTAGGTGGCTTTAGCTGGTCATTACCGTACTTTAGGTGGTTTGATTCAATCCCCCCAAGGCATCGCGCTACACTTGAAGGGTTTCGTAAAGGATACCAAGGCTACCAAGGCCATATTAGATGATTTGGAGTTCCCGGAGCCTGGTACCTTCATGGGACATCGTATCCCAAGGCAATGTCTCTGGTTTGGACCTGGACCTTACAAGTTTGGTGGCCGCAAGTACTACCCCGCGCGGCCTATTGAGACCCTGGAAGACCTGGGGCGCCAACTAGCCGAACAAGTAAGACCTCTACTAGAGCAGCAAGGCATTACACTTACAAGACCCCAGGCCTACCTGATAAACAAATATTCCAAGAAGACAGATCGCGTCTCGGAGCATCAAGACAACGAACCAGCGCTGGGTAAGGAGCCTACCATCCTAAGCCTGAGCATTGGACAGACACGCAAGTTCGTGCTACGACCAGTTAGAGTACCTGGTGGTAAGCGTAGAAAGCCTTCGGATGCGCGTACCTGGATTCTACGTGATGGAGACCTAGTGGTGCTAGCCGGAGATATCCAAGACTGGTATACCCACGAACTCAAGCGTGGGACGCAAGACGGCGTTAGATACAATATCACTTATAGACCTTATGTCTTTTCCCAATAAATTTTCGTTTCTTCATCTTCTTTTTTCTCTTTGGATTAACAGTACCACGTTTACGTTTGTGAGGCTTAGGGTGATGCATGATATTAACTGCATAGGCAGGTAAGAGTTGGCTTGGAGTACAGGTAGGGGGTCCCACTATGTGCTGGAACCAACATTCTGTGGTTACCATAATAGAACGTGGTGCTAGAGGCCAAGTAAACTGATACTTCCATTTACTAGACAGAAGCTGCCATTGACAGGCCTGGGTTGTATCTAATTGTAAGTCCCAGAGAATTGTATTTAGACGCTGAGTAACTAAAGGTGCACGTTGGGTAAACATCTTGGCAAAGAAGATCACCGCAGGGTAATCCTCTTTAAAAATAATAGCTACAGACCTTAAGCCCGGGAACACATGTAAGCGATACGGGAAATTTACTGGGACTTTTTTCTTTTTGAGCCTGTGTAATTGTGTCTGAGTTAAAGTACGTTGGTGACCTTGTTTCACACACAGGAACTCTTTGGTGTTTTGGGGATAGACATTATTACACATCAGCCATTCAGGTAGAGCTGAACGTTCTGTAAACCTGGGTTGTCTGTGACCCAAGGAGACTGAGTGTGGTGTATAGGCCCCACAGTAAGGTGATGTGGTTAAACTATTTTGCACACGATAATTCATTGTTCTTTACTTTAATAAGCATATTTTGTCTCTAACTCCGCCTATTAAACCTTCATCTAAGAGAGAGAGAGAGAGAGAGAGAGAACAAAAATAACACGAAACAAAAAAAGGGTTTTTTAATTAATTAATTAATTAAATGGAGGACGCCCAGCGTTTTGCTTCTTGGTGTCTTTGTACGTCTGGCGCGCCATGTAGAGAGTAAAAGAGTGATCTTCCCGGTATTCGCATAACTTCTGACATTCTTCCCCGTGTTCGGTAATCCAGTGCACACGTTGGCAATTGATTGAACAATAGCCCCTCAAGCGACACCGGCCACAGCGCTTGATCTTGGTGCCAGATTTGAGTTCGGATTGGGCAATGCCACATTGGGCGCAGAAAAGGTGGGCATTAGCGTACATCAGATTCAGCTCGTTGTCTTGCATGATTCGAAACTTTGGAATTGTGACGATCAGAGGAAAAAAAGTGAGAGTCACCTAAAGGTACAGAGTAACAGGCACATAACTTTAAGGCACAGAAGCCACTGTGTACGGTCATTGAAGTTAGTATGTACCATAATTGGGTATAAATTGATATACCCGCCAGGATCAGCATATATTTTTATATCTAATATAAACCAGTAATATCACTGTACCTTTTTATTGGGCCGCACAACGTCATTTTTTTGAATCTTCTCTGTGTCTCAAGATGCCCAAGCGCCGACGCTCTCAATCTGATGCTGCCAAGAAGCGCCAAAGGAAGCTGCGCAACTGCCCAGTCTGGGCATCTGTTGATAAGCTCGTGGAGATGTCGGTACCAGTGTCCGTGCATCCCGATGAGTGGCCCCGACGTGCTCTATTCCGTGCACAGATCAGCGAGATCGACAAGTCTAAGGGTCTATTGTACCTAGACAATAATAAGTGGGGGCCTTTTACTCTAGATCTCAAAGACCACATTTTTTATGCCAAAGTTCCTATCAGCCCGTGGTTACGGAAACCTGCCCCTGGAGCTATTATAAACAAGCGAACCTACTGGATTGGTATGGATGGCCCAGCTCACCGGCTGTGCTACAAACTCTTTGACATCTTTGGCGAGTGGCCTGCCAAGTTGATCAAATCAATATTGGATTACACTGGAACCGCTCATCAAAAGCTCCTGTGTGATGATCAAGATACACTGCCAGATCACGCTTAATAAATTCACTTTCTCTCTTATTTTTTTTTGTGTATGCGGTGTGTGCGGGTTACAAGATTTTGAGATAATTAATCAGATTCGGAAAACGTCGTCTAATGACAGTATTTAAATATTAAAATCAGCGTCGGAGCCATGAGTATCAACGTCGTCTAAGACAGAGTTAGGATTATCATCAGAGTCTGCCATGTCAGTATCAGAGCCGATATGATCGTGGAAACACGTTTGGCAGTAATCATATTCACAATGTTCACATTCTGTAATCCGAGAACAATCTTCACAAGCTTGTAAGTCGCAGCCACGGCAGGTTTCGGTAGTGTCACAGTCTTCGCACCGCGGCTTTTGACATACTTCACACTTAGTGACACACTCGTCACAGATTAATCTTTGACACTCCTGGCACTTGGTTTGTACGCATTCTTTGCACACTATAGAGCTGCAGGTAGCACAGTCCCGTTCGCAGTGGCAACATATCTTGTTCGTGCAGTACTCACATTCATCATCGCAATCTGTGCAAACGACGCTGCCACATTCACAGTATGAGGCACAGTCATCACACGTCCAAACATTGCAACTGACACACAGATTGATCTTGCCACAGGATCCATGCTGACAAAATCGACGAGTGCCACAGTCTTGACATTCGGGCATGCAGGCTTGACACGAAGGATAGATGCACCCATCACACATGCGTAAGCATTGAATACAAGCTGCTTGAAGGCAGTTGGGACAATCCCGCCCGGCCGGAGCCTCGTAACACACATTACACACTTGGCGCACAAAAGGCATGAGTACTAATAAAAATAATGGCATTATCAGACATTGCCCGGCCGCAAAAAAATTTCCACTTTTCAAGCGAATGGATATCGGAAACAAACATGCCAAATTTCTTCAATATGTGTGGGGATCCCCGGAACGCCAGGAACGTTTACATAAATTATTAAGTTGCACCAGTCGATCTCTCATTTTAACGCGCGGTATGGCAACTCACGTCCGTGAAGCCCTGGATGATTCCAAATTTACGCAGTACTTTACACACATTGTGGACACTTTTGGCACCAATTTTACTCGGGCCCCTGATGGCAAGTGGCAAGAAGCCCCCAAGATTCCTTTACGTGGAGGGCGTGAAATCCTCAAGGATGAGTACATCCGTGATTATGTGCATGGCAGCGTTATTATCTATGTTGATGACTCACCAGAGACGGCGGCGTTACCAGACCATGTGGAATTGATCCGGTTACAGAAGGAAGCGCTGGGTGGCATCTTTAATGAAGATAACAAAGTTGCACTCGAAAGGCTACAAACATTACTCGCAAACCATCCAGATGCCGTAGTCGTGTGGGACTTTGACTGTACCTTAACTGCTCGACACCTTTACAAGTCCTGGTTTGTGCTAACTCATCGTCGCCGCAGGGGAAGTTTCCCTCGCTGGGCTGCGGAACTAGACAACCATCATCTCAGTAATTAATCAGCGACAAAGAAGAAGTGGACCGATTGGCCATTAAAAATCCATGGCTATAACAATAAAAAAAAACCAATGTATCGTTGTTCCAATCTTCTACATAAGTGTGAGATGCGCAAGGTTCTAGTTAAACTAACAGAGGAACGAAAAAGGACGGGTGAGCTGGGAAGCCTAGGCCCCGCCAGATTTGAACCCCCAGCAGAATTCTTTAGACGTTACGCACGCGATCAACGCCTAGTACATAGTATAAAGACTTTAGCTCCGGTTATAGCCATAGGAGATATACATGGTGACTTCCTGGCCCTGTTATCTATTTTGTTTGTCACCGGGGTTATTGATGCCCAGGGTCACTGGAAGGGTCGCAATAGTATAGTGGTGCTATGTGGGGATCTTCTGGATCGTGGGGGTCGTGGAGATGTAACCGTATCTACAACGCCTAATTATCGGGAAGAAGTAGATATCTTGCAGTATTTACACGCACTCAATCTAAAGGCTAAACCTGGACATGTGATTGCGGTTCTAGGTAATCATGAAATAAGGAATATCTATATGGATCAAAGCTTTGAACATTATCAAGACTCACCCCAAGTAGAGGGATGGGGTGGATTACAAGAAAAGTATAGTCTTTTTAGACCTGGGGGACCTGTGAGTACGTACTTTAGTAATCACTTCCCCATCATCTTACAAGTGAATCATTTTTTATTTGCTCATGGTGGTTATCAAGGTGGTTCTCCCAACGAGTTAAACCGAGAGGTCCAGGCTGCGCTTCGTAGCGGTAAAGTCCTAAGCCCACGCCTAAACTTTATCCTGGAAGATCGCAGCGGATCCTGCGACCGCAAGGCCTTACAAGGCTGGGATGGTCTGGTTCTGGGACATACGGTCGTGGAGGAAGTAAAGGGGACGTGCCAGAACAAGGTGTGGATGGTTGACATTGCAATGTCCGAAGCCTTTGGCGAAAGCCGGAAGCTGGGTGCCTTGGAGATCCAGTTTTCGCCAGGTCAGACGCTCATCAAGACTTTGATGTACGAGCGTAATACCTTAAAGGCTGAGTATTACCTTAACGGTCAACACGTAGCCACCAAGACCACCAAATTTCATCGCCGCGGTCAACGTCTAGTAGGTTCTTCTTCGTAGGTAAATTTTACATCAACTTTGTGACAAAGGCGCTCGTACTTACGAATCGGTACCACACGGCAGTGTTGATATGGGCTCTGGTAAATCGCGTGTAAACGGTTGCGCTTAATAAACTCCAAAACATCCGTAGAACCATGAGAACTAAAGCTAAGATTTAGCGGTGGGTCTACATCCTTATGAAACCATTGTTTCCAGTGAGCCTTAGTTACGGGGATGTAGTACACTCCATCAACCTTAACTTGGATACAATCTATTTCCAAACTAGTCCTACCTTTCTGCACCCGAGCAAAATTACGATCCATGTGATTGTTAATAAATGAAATAGAAATTTATTCATCCGTCTCGTTGGCCAGTTTCACGGCTTCTTCGTACCATTGCATCATGTTCACGTTGTAGGGAAGTATGGCATAAAAGTTGTAGCCAGGCGCAAGACCCGCAGCTTCCTTCCGACGCCGAACCTCCCGTAGAAGTTTGACAAAAAGGTGTTGACCTTTACCCGGAGTCATGGTAAACATAGTATGAATTTCCCACTCACCATAGTATAGAAGGAAGCCCAATGGTTGTCCTTTCCTATCCACCGCCACAAATCCTTCGTTTCTCTCATTGAGGATCTCTTGAGCAACATCCTCCAGGCTGCTGAATCCGAAAAAAGTTTGTGCAAGGCCGCACGGGTAAAGGTTCCAAGTTCGACGAATTGCATGGTCACAAGAAAAAAGTGGAAATTTTTTTATTGATTAGTCCGAGGACTTTTTTTTTTGACCCGGACAAATCGAAATGTCTCGCAAGCGCAAGAGAGCTTCACCAGAACCTACAACCTTGGGGCTCTACATGCCTACAGACATGGTGAGCCTTGTAAGGAAGTATGTACCTTGGAAGTGGTGCCCAGGGCTGGATTGCTATCACAGTGCCGAAGTTATATATTGTCCATGTGGTACCCGCTTTTGCGCATCCTGTCAACCGCCTACCTGTGAAGACTGTGGACTGGGTTTCCAGTGCGACTCATGTAGAGAAAACAACGAATGTACGCTGTGTGGTGAACCTGTATGTTGGAGCCATAACCATGTGTTAACTGTAAACCTGGAACACCTCGTGTGCAAAGACTGTCAACCGGAGCTACTGACATGTAATTCCTGTGGCACCATGTACTTACCCGATACTGATCACGTAGTTTGCACTAACTGTGAGGGAACAGTAATGGGTTGTTGTGGCCATGAGAAGTGCGCCGCTTGCGGGGAAATTGATTGTAGCGAGTGTGGTACGGAAGTATGTGGAAAGTGTCAAGAAGCCAGATGTCGTCACTGTGGTTTTGGCTATTGTGATTGTTCTAGTAACGCTGACCACATGTAACAATTGGTATTGATCTGATGACATTTGGGACAACGGCCACCCTCTGGACAAGCTTGACAACGCTTGGTGCAACAACCACTAAACTCTGCTGGCGGATTTATACCCTGGAATTTTGCTGTGCCTTCATAAGGGTACGCTAGATGTTCTTGTATTAAAGTGTCACTCAAATCCTTACCATCCGGACACTGTACAGTACACAATATACGTCCCCATTTCTCGAAATCTCCACGTTTCACTGTAATTATCTTACCTAAGATTAATTCTCTCACTCTATCCCGCGCCAAAGTAGCCATACTTTTTTCAGCCTGACATTTGGTTTTTATCTCAGCCGTATTTACATGTAATAGTCGACAAGGGTACTTAAAAGGATGTCCATTAATAATGACTCCAATATGAAAGCTGTCCCCGTCATATACCTTCAGGCACTTAGTCAGTTCAAATTGTTTGCATGCTAATGAAAACTTGGGTAAGCTTGCGTAGGTCCAGGACTCCATGTTTAATACACGTTATACTTTTTTCGGCTATTCTTGGATTTTAAACTCGCACTGAAGTAGAGCCTCGTGCCAAAACAAGAGAGCCAGTTGCAAATCACTTAGATTAAATTACAAAATGTTTGTGAGTTCGTCTTAACGTATTTGGGGTGAAAAAAAAGATAGTCACTGTTATTAGAAGGCGGATAATCATGTTTTTACGTCCAAGAAGCAGGATGTGTAAGAGCGACATTACGAACAGGTAAGCATCGTGGGGAAGGTATGGCTAAGGCCAATATAAACAAAGTTAGAGCAATTGCCAAAAGAATCCAATTCATTTATTTCTCTTGACATCATTTATTTAAGCGAATTGTTGCTTTGCGTGCCAGCGAAGCCCATAACACCACATAGCACACCACCAATCGCCAGATATTTCCCGTAGCCAGCATCCATAGCTTCCCCAACCAATATTCCCAATAGAGGAGACGTCACCACGGTTACCAATCCCACGCCAGCCGCATTGTCCGGTACTGTCTGAGCCGTGTAGCCTTTCCCAAAACCAAAACACATCAGGGCGGCACCCAAAGCGCAGGTCACACCAAAGACTTTGCCGACATTACTTAACTCAGACATGGTCACCTCCGAAAAAAAGTGGAAATGCTAGATGCTACCAAATGTAAGCTACCACCAACTTCGGCGGCGCGGGACCAGATAGTATCTTAATAATTGTGCACAAGCATGTACCAGAGGATGTTCACAGATTGGGAATTTAAAGTAAATGGCTTGGCGAACCACTTCATCACACAAGTCTATCCAATCCTCGGTTTGAGGGTGTACAGTTAATTTGACAGCATAACAACCCAAAGTTAGAGCAAACGAAGGTTCAGGATTTTTGGTTGAGGGGAATAAAAAACTCAGAGCGCTGACTAAGTAATTCATTTGTCGTTTTTTTTTATTTGGCTGATAAATTAAAAAACAAAGCACAAGACTTCAATTATGCCCTGTTCTCGTAACATATCTCAAGACGATCAGCAACAAGCCGCGCAAAAAGCCGGGCAACAAGCTACCCAAGCTCAGCAATCCAATATCATCGGGGATGCCATGAAGGCTGGCCGTGACACAGCCATTAGTGTAGGTGTCCTGGGCTTTGCCATGATGGTCACAGGCATTGTGCTGGGTGCCTTATCCTTGGGTAAAGGTAATCCCAATAAAGATTTAGGTATCGCAGCTATTGTTTTATCTGTCTTCATGGCACCAGTAGGTATGATCTTGGGTTTCATTGCATTTTTTATCAAACCCACTTCGAGGTAGATGTGTTTAAGTTCGGCTTGGCACCAAAAAACATTCAAACACGGAAAGAGGGAGAGGAGAATGATAAAGATTATTATTACGAATACGGATCAAGTGGCGTATATCTTGGCTTTATTAACAGAGAACGCCGTGACAATCCAAGATATTTGTTCCGCACCTTTGGTCCCTTACGGTTTTTCGGATCCGGTCACCACCCTCACCTGTTCCAACTGCGCCCTGGACCATCGTCATGTTTTAGAATTATTGGGTGCAGATATAATTACTTCTTGATTGCACACGGGACACTTCCGATTCGTACGCAACCAATTCAAGATACACGAAGTCCCTAGACAATCTTCTTCGCGGGAATGAAATTCATGTTCACAGCCAGGGATGACAAAAACTTCGCTATCCGCGACAATGGTTTCTTGACAAATCCCGCAATTTACATTGGCGTTCTGGGTGATGCGCGTCGGAAGTTGATTTAAGTTAGGTGTAGGCGTTAAAAGTTTGTTGTCTTGACAGTACTGATCCGGATTTATCATGAGTTGCACCGTATTATTACAAAAGCCCACCAGTTCTAGTGGTGTAGGCAGGCGACCTTCCGCAGCGTAGAACATCCGATACACATTTATAGTACCACAAGTGACCTGTCCTGGATATGTTTGACACAAGTGTGTCAAGAATAAAATACGTCTTTCCAATGTCATTTGCTCCAAACATCCACAGCCTCGGTCTAGTTCATGGGCCCAGGCATGTAGAACTTCTTCCAAGGTTGGGTGACGTCCTTGGTTGTATATGAGTAGCTGCTGAGTTACGGCAATGAGAGCTGGATTGCGGTAGTGAGGTGGTAAAATATTCATACCGTACCAGATCTTGCGAAAGTACTCCAATTCATGGTAGCTGATATCCAAGTCCATCCTTCTTTTTTTTTCTGTGTGCACGTGTTGTTAATTCGAAAGTTTTTTTTCTTTAATGTACCTTTAATAAACGATCTACAAGTCCCGCACATGAATTAATTCAAAACCGGCTTTGGTATAGTACTTCAATCTTTTGTTGGCCATGCCCGCAAAGATGCTGAAGACATCAAAGAAATCAATGATGACAGGTCGCAAACATTGAAACAAATAGTCCGTCACAATCGGGGCCGGAAGGCATAAGTCCAAGAGCAAGTTCTGAATAGCCTGACACCGTATATGCACCCAGTAAACCAAGCGATCCCTCAGGATCCTTCCCACTGGTTGTTCCACGTTAGGTTGATTTTCTCCGACTGCTTTTCTTCCTTGACGAAGTTTTTCTCCTAGTTTTTGTTTTACATGCTTTCATCTTTTCGTGTTTGCTGGCACAGGTTATAGGCAACGCACGCCTACGCCCACTACCTTTAACCATGTAGAACATATCTTTCGGCGTTTTACAAACATCATGATCACCTTTGCGACTAACATACACAACCTCTCCTTTCTTTTCAATACAGCTTGATGGTGGAACACTCTTAATGGAAACAAGTTCTCCAGTTTTACTACGTAAAAAGGCCGTGTCTGCTTTATCCTCTTTTACATCTACAGATATAGCCATGCTTCCAATTGTCAACCCATCAGTGTGTATAGTATTTTCAGGTATATACATCACATATCCATAAGGAAGAGTAAATGATGTAAAATCATATAAATCATCAGCTCTATGTGATTTACGACCTAATGTAATTATAGCCTTAGTTTTTCGATTCGCTGCAAAAGCATAATGAGGAAAAGGGTGGGATTCTACAAACATTCCAGGACCTTTTCCATCATTCATAACTATGTGTTTTAGATATCCCCGCTTAAATGTATATGAAACTAACAATACCTCATTATTCCTTGCTAGCCGCGCATAAGTAGAGGTTGGCAACGGCTCACCAAATTTAATTATTCTGGCACCATTATATTCCTTTATGGCATCCCTATATTTGAGACCATCTACTAATGGCACTTTGAGAACGGTTCCATCAATTGTCATGATAGTGCTTCCCCATGATTGTGATCCAAATACATTAGCAGCTCCCAGCTTGTCTAAGGCTTTTTTAAACCATCTAGGTTTTGGACTTTGATCTTTAACGGAATACCATTTCGCTTGTATTTTAACCTTGGGGATGCTTTTAACTGATCTTAACACTGGTTTTTTAACTCTAGGTTTACCTGTAAACGATGAAATTTGTGGGATGCCATTGACATCACGAACTCGGTAGTGTAAATTTGGTCTGAATGTCTTCATGACACCATAAAAATCACTTGGACCTACCATAAAGCCGCCCCTATTTATATACCCACCAAACGCAGCTTGCATTTGTTCCTTTGTGATTGGCACATGAACATTAAAATTCCACTTAATAGTTTGATTATCATATATAATGTCATCATCATCAATCTCTGTTAAATCTACCCAAAGCAAATTTTTCTTCATATCGGAGGCCATTGTTTTTTCTTTTATTATTGTATTTTTTTTTTTTTTTTCCAGTGAGTTTACAAATCCCGCATATGTATTATTTAAAAACCGGCTTTGGTATATTATTTAAATCTTTTTTTGGTCATGCCCCAAAAGTTGCTGAAGACATCAAAGAAAACAATATT
>Ga0180437_10002236_pt1 | contig 31350 bp, 31 predicted proteins | sample SS_ome_4_FD_132410 | JGI IMG/M metagenome (GOLD analysis project Ga0180437, IMG submission 132410) | Hypersaline lake sediment archaeal communities from the Salton Sea, California, USA - SS_3_D_1 metaG | ecosystem: Environmental > Aquatic > Non-marine Saline and Alkaline > Hypersaline >... | reverse complement strand
GTACAAGACGAACCACCAGTATATATTAATCGAGCATTGGGATGTAAATGCCACCAATCATCATCAGTTTCCAACACTGGAATCATCTTTATTCTATCGTATTTACTTGGGCCATTTATAATATGTATTTCTTTATATATAGCAGAATCATCACCACCTTGGTAATGCGTGGCTTTAAAAAATGGTGAATATTTATCTACTAATCCTAGAGTAGAAGAAGTAAGAATTAAAGGCATTGGACTTGAGTAAGTAAAAGTATTATTATAATTGCCTTCTTGCCTAAAGAAATCAAATAAATCACAAGTAGCAAAAACAGAGTGACTATCAGCAAGTCCTATTGGTGCAATATCATCCAACATATTACCAATAACCGAAAATACTTTTTTAACCCCCCACCATTTATCAGGATAGTTGTTCCAGGGAATATCTAATGGATCATAACTTGATATAGGATCACTTATGTTCTCTATATATTCACGACAAGCACATAAAGCGTCAGTATTGCCCCACTCAAAAGAATGTCTTGGGAACGGCCCCAACATTTTACCAGTTCTAAGTAAATGCGCTTCTGAATAAATTTTTGGAGATAGCACAGATTTAATATTATTTCCACTATAATCATAATAAATAGATATTGCGTCATCACTACCATAATTAGGAAGATTTGTAGCAACATATCCATCATCACTTATTAAGGTTTTTTCATATGAAGTATAGTATCCATTACTACAGTGTCGAAAAGTTCTTAAATTATCAGCAATATATCCATTATTAGGTTTATCTACTGTTTGTAGCCACGATGTTATCGCTACATTATTAGAATCCAATGTAGCGGTATAAAATTTACCATAATCCACTGTACCTCCTGCTGGTGGATCTCTGTATAAAAAGAAAGTATTTTCTTGGTCTGTTTCTCCTTTTATTAATTTATAATTACTATCTGGAAGAGTGATTGTAGAACTGCCATTAATTATTCCTTCTGTAAAGTCATTATTGAATATTTTTATATATCTAGAATTATTCTCTTGAATAAGTATTTTTCTCTTGTACATCCACCAATAATCAGAACAATCAGTATCCACATAAATGTAAGACATAGATCTAGCAGAATCTAGACTATCCAGTGTATGTACCCCCACAACCATATCGTCTAATATGCTTGCAGAATCAAGCTTGGTCATATCTATTTCTAGTACTCTTGGAGGATTATCACATAAAATAAATAAAATAGATCCTTTGCCGCCAATTAAATCATGTGCAACCTGTGAAACCGTCTGAAACCGTCTACCCATAATCCTTCTATGAGATAATTTTGAATCTGCTAAATAATATGTAAAAAAATTATCGTTGGGATTATATGGATATGATAAAAATGGATTAATAAAATTAACAAATGTATTTGAATCAAATAAATCTTCCACAAACTTACGTCTAGCAGAAGGTGGTTTTGTGCAGATAGTTCCATCACCATAAATAGTAAATTGAATTAATCTAAATAAGAATTCATAAAAATCATGCCCTAGTCTATAAGATTTTAAATCTTTTATACTTCTTAAAAAAGATTTAAAATTTGCTTTCCTTTTCGTGCTCATGTCTAGTCCGTTTGAAAGCCCAGCAGAAACCATCATGTAATTGTATAGAGAAGTTAGTGTATCAAATGAACCATTAAGATCTGAAAACCAAGTTAACCATTTTTTGAGATCTGGTAAGTCATAAAAAACTGTATCTGTATCACCTAAAATTTTCCATCCAGGAGCATAACTAGAAGGAATGATATTAGAAACACCTACTCCATCTGCTGCATACCAATTCTCAATTGCTTGTATATACTCACTTGCATATGACATCTACAACCTCTCAATTGAACTAAGCCTTGGATACCCACCTATAGAATGCGCAATATTTAATTTCTTTTCTAATTCTCTCTGTTTTCTTTCTAACTTAATAATCTTTTTATTAATATTAATAATTTGTCTTTCTACATTTGATAATCTAGCAATAACAGAAGTTAATATATCCATATTATCCACTCGCTTCTAAGGAAGTTTTCCAATTTACAAAATCATGAGATACAGAAGTAATTAAACAATTAACTGGACTTTCTGAAGAATTAGATCCTCCTGTTGTAATTATCCTTCTCCTACCGTAATCGCCAGCATTTTCTATTGTTTTAATCGTTTTTCCAGGGGTAATTAAAGTATTAATACATGGTAAAGATATACTTACAGATTTTGAAGCTTTTGTTCTACCAGCAATAAACTGATTGGCTGCATCGTCAAGTTTATTTGCATCATTTACAACATATAAAAAATCATTATCTTCTCTTAATACTCTAAATATTCCAGACTCATCTTCGTCTGCGGTAACTGCATCTGGAGCACCAATTAAAGAATAATTAATTCCAGTATCTTCAGCGGTTCCAACTAATTTACTGATGCCATCAGAATCTCGCACTTCTTCTTTGCTTACATATTCATCTTTTCTAATTATTAGTCTGGCGTCCTCTTCCATGATAATCTTAGTTCCAGTGGTTTCAGCATTATCTTTTGTTACAATCTCTTTGTATCTTATTCCAGTTTCAATTAAAGCCACAACAGCCACAGGAATATGAGTTAAAGTGTGCGCCGAATAATCAGTTTCTTCCCCAGGCTCATAATCATGCTCAAATAACGGCTCTGAAAAAGATATAATACAATTTTCTTCGTCTACGACAATAGAATCTTCTTCTTTAGCGGCCTTCCAAGAGTTTTCAGATTCGTTCTTTAAAACTACGATATCTAATTTCTTTTTCTTTCCTTCATTTTCTATTTCAGTATAACGCTTAAACCTTATTTTTGGGCGTCTTGGAAACCATGTATCCACTTCATTTCCATATATGTCTGTTGGAGCGCCCAAATTTGCTGTTAAATATGCATCCAATTCAGTAAAATCATATTCTTCAGATAATCCAAATCTTCTATACTTGTAGGGATATTTAGATTTAATTTCATCCTCATCCTCAAGACCATAGTAATCAGACTCTTCATCAGTATCTAAAACATCATCAGTTACTTCCTCATCTGTATAATCACTTAATTCTTCTAAAATTACAGTAGTTTGAATACCAATAAAATCTCCTAAAACAATAATTTTATCAAAAGAATCCATAGTGTTTTCAGATATTGATAAATCTGTAGGTGTAAAACCAATCGACCTAGTTTGAGTACCTAAAGTAGTTGGTATAGCTATATTTATTGCTGGTGAAGAGGTTCCTTCTCTTCTAAACCACTTAAACTCAGAAGTTTTACCAGCCACTTCTTTACTATTTAACCACCAATAAAAAGCATTTGGTTCTATAGATTGAAATATTGAATTTAAAGCCTCTGTAAGATTAGAACCAGTTAAATCGAAATTATCCTGTGCTTGAATATTAAATGGTCGATCAGGATCGTCAGAAGGCCAGGTTGATCCTAATTTTTTAGAATCAAATTCGTATAACTCCTCATCTGTAATTGGCTCTAAATATTCTGAAACATAAGGAAACACATATAAAGCTAGAACATACCTTAAAATATCTTCATATGTCCAATACTCATTATTTGTAGAATCTTCTGCCCCAAACACAGGAAAAGCAAGTTGATGATTAATTTCTTCTGGGTAATCTTTTGGTGCTTCAGTTATTGTTGCATCCAAAGAAATATTAGATGCTGATGGATTTATCCTAAAAAATGCTGAAGATCTATCTTTCTCTCCATCTTTATTAAATATACATTCATCACCACTTATAAAACGTAACAATGAAGTACCATCTAAACTTTCATCATACACACTTTTTCTTATAATTTTCCCAATTACATTATGCTTACTTAAAAAATAATTATAATCAGTAATATCTATTTCTACATCATCAGCACTACTACTTAATGTAGAATTAACTCTAGTGATTACTCCTTTAAATAATGTCATATGAATATTACTTTGGGGACACCATAATCTAAGTCTTACCACAGCATTTTTTAACACATTAACAGATTGACCACATCTTAATGCTGGGAGCATTGCATGTGCTAAACTTGCTGTGTATGCAGCACTATAAGTTAACGAACTAACTATTGCGGTAGAAAACACACTAGACAAAGTTGTTATGGTTCCTTTGTATGTAGGCTGTTCAAGGATGTCTAGATATATTTTTGCATTTTTAAGTGATGAATTATAATCTAAAGTATATGTAGTAACCATATTACGCCACCACTTCTAATGTGGCAGTAGCCACAGCGGAAGGAACTACAGCATCTAAAATAGCACTAGCCATATTAGATTTAATTCCTTCTGCACTTCCATATGTTCCACTAACTGCAAATTTCCATAATTCGCTTCCTGAAGCAGTTAATGAAGCTAAAGTACAAGACTGACTAATCGCGGTTTCTGCTTCCACACTACTTTCTAATGTTGTACATGAAGCTAATGATCCACCATCACTATAAATCCTAAATCTTGTTGGAGTAATATATTTAAAAAATGCATTATCAGTTAGAACTGGTTTATTCCACACTATCTCTGCTCCTCCACCAGCAATAGGAACAGAAATAACCCCGTATGGAGCAGCAGGGGTTTGTGGAATAATTTGCCCAACCACACTTCCATTTCTCTCTATTTTTCCGTTAGTGCTTTTAGCCCTTACTATATATGCATATGTACCATCAGCTAAATTGGTAGCTGTTTGATATTGCTGCACTCCAGAAGCTATTGTATCAATTGGACTACTTAAATCTGGATAATCAGAAGTTCCACCACTACCATAAACTAACAATTCATCTAAATCTGAATTGGTTGGATCTACCCAAGTAAGAGTTATTTGTTTATTCACAGAATCATAAGATAATGATAAATTAGTTGGAGAGTTTGGGACACCAGAAACTATAATAGATCCAACTTTAGGCGTACTTTCATTTCCAACTTCATCAACAGCAACAATAGCAAATTGATAAGTATCATTTGTTGTGACACCAATTATTATAGAGCCATAAATTGCCATTATGTAGAATAGCCTTTCACATTGATTCTAGCTGTTGAACTTGCATCTGCCACTACCCCAGCAACCAACTGCCGTCTAATCCATATCCCTTGTGCTGAATTAGCATCAATTCTAACATTTGGTGGAGCTAAACCAATGCCAGCAGAAGCAGGAGCAGTAAAATCTCCAGAACTTATGTATGGTGGTAGGGTTGTTGGCGCAGAACCAGCGTTTGTACCATCTAAAATAGCGCTACCAGAAGCAGATGCTTTTTCTAGTGCAATAGTGATTTGTGGGAGCAACACAGATCCAGCTTCAGTATCTTGCCATGAATGTTCCTGGGAACCTAACCAAATAGAACAACTTGTATAATTAATAGAAGGATCTGCATTCTTTATAAAGAGCTTTTGATATTGCTTAATTGTTGCTCCTCCAGCTTCTTCAGCAGATTGAGCAAATAATATTTCGTTTAGTGTACCAGACAAAACACTAGCTCCAATGCTACCACCATAAGAAGTCGCACCAACAGAAGCAGCTATAGTCATAGGCTTATAAAATTGTATTTCACTTGCAGTAATAGGCATATTATTCCTCCAACACCTTCTCTAAAGATTTTAAAACAATGTTCTCTCCGTGTATTATACCATCATTAGACGCATTAATAAATACTACATCTTTTCTATTTTCTACTTCTTCACGAATTAAATTTCTAGTTTCTATCATTACAGGTGTAGTAATAGTCATTTTATCGTGTAAATCTAGGGTTACTATATAATCCTCGGATTTTTCACTAATTTTATCTTTTTCCAATTCAACATTATAATATTCAAATCCATTTGTATAGGCTAAATCGCAACCTACAAATATTATCCGTTTGCATCCGGTATATATTAGAAATTGCATGGCTGAGTAAATTACTGTGAGACCTGGAGATAGTCTTGGTAATCCCTCATACGGTTTATATTTTTCATTCGCAGCAGAAGTAGCAAAAAATTTTATGTTTCCTTTCCACTCATTTAACATCTTTGGACTAGTTAAATAACTTGCTAAAAGAATAGATTTTTCAGTATTACAATCCTTAAAATGCTTTGCCTGATCTTCTTTTGGATCTATAATCATTTCAAATAAATTATCAATATTCAGTTTACACATCTCTTTATACGCAGAATTAACTGAAATTCCTATTGCTCCATCTTCTACTAAATATTTATAAGAAAGTCTTTCCTGTTGTTTGTAAGCAAAATTCTTAAAACTAGGTCCATTACTGACAATTATTCCTGTTTTATTATTAAATTGATTCTCAAATACTTTAATTGTATTTTCTTTATTTATTCTTTTTTTGTTTTCTTCATAATTATTATCCCATATCGGAGTAAGTTGTCGTCTAGTAGATTCAACTACTTTAATTCTTCTAGTTATTGGCTTTGGAGAAAATTCTTTGAGTTTTTGAGTTATAATTTCTGCTCGTTTATCATATGTATGCTCAGATAAAACTTTTGAATTCAAGTCAGTCACAACAGCATAATAATCTGGTAAGTGATTAATAAACCAATCTATTTTTTCGTGTGCCTCCTCTACAGAATCATAATGAATTGCTTTAGCTATATCTTCTCCAAAAGCTTCTGATAATGTGTCTATATTACAATTAGTAATTGGTAATTTTCCACATGCAGCGGCTTCATAAATTCTTGGATTAATATTACTAGGTAAAATTTCTCCATTATTTGTAGCACCATAAGCAGATCGGAATGGATCTCTAGCTATGTCTAATACAATATGACAATTATTTATTCTTGGCACAACAGATTTCCACAAATAAGGTTTATTAACCCAATCTAAACCATTTATCTCATTTTTTGTCCTGCCAAATCCTAAAATAGAATACTTATCTTTATTTAACTGAATTAATTTTGATAAAAAACTTAGTCTTTCAGGATAGAAACTTCCATAAACCAAAATATCATAATATGAAACATCAGATATTGGTTTATCTAATACTTTAAAAACTTCTGGATCTACAGCAGTTGGGACATAGAAAGAAGGACGTTCATATTTGTCTACAGTATTTTTATCATTTGTAAATATAAGTTTGTAATACCTAGATCTCTCTTTATTTAAATCAAATTCATGTGGATCATCTAAAAGCCATAATGCTGTAGTAATATTTAATTTATTTAAAGCGTTGATATGCATTGGATGGATATGCACACCATGTATAAACAATACAGTATCTATCTCATCATAAATACATTCATTAGTTATATGACCAGATGTAAGTTCGAGTATTTCACTTTCAACCATAGGTTTATAAGTAAATAAATATCTAGTTTGCAACCATTGTTTAGCCATTTCTAGACTTTTATAAGTTTCGTATTCTACTACCCAATGCCCCTGTCTCTTCAATGCTGCAACAAGAGAAAGTCCAATTTCGCCAGAACTAAACACAAAACCACTATGAACAACCAATATTCTCATGCAAACACTCCTAACTAGATCTGTAGAAGGTAATAGTTAAATACAACCACTTTTCATCCTTCCCATCAAATGAAATATCATAAAAATGACAGTTTGTATATGATCTTCCAGAAACAGTTAATGTGTCTGGAGAAGCATCACTTAAATCATCCTCTAACTCATTCATATACTGTTCTACAGTTTGTCTATTAGTCATATTACCACCACGACACCAGGCTTTTACTGTGAATGTGGCAGGAGTACCAGCGCCTAGATCTTTAATAACAACATAATCTAATCTAGGAATCTGTTCGACAAGAATATTCTTCTGCCTAGTCCTAACCAAATAAGCATGAGAACCTATTTGAACAGAACCAAACCATCCAGCTAATTGATCTTGCGGTGTTATAGCCATTATTATTTCCCTCTAATCCCTAAAGGAGTTTGAGCATCTGAATTTTGTTTAATAGATATAGATTTTAATTTAGCTTCCTCTTCTTTCCAACGTAAGAATTTTCTTTCGGCTTCAAGAATTTCTATTCTTTCATTCGCAAACTTAAATTCATCATAAATTTCTTTAAGTTGTTCAGTATCATTTCTGTAAATACCAATCATATCTCTATGAATGTGAATAATATTTTTGTAACTTTCTATCATTTCAGCATTTATTCGTAATAATTCTGGTATTGTGAATTCTTCATGAGGTAAAATGTTATACATGAAGCGCTTTAACTTTCTATATGCGTTTCTTTGCTCTTCCAATATTTCCTCAGTAGATGGTGGGATTGGTATATTTCTTGCTGGAGATTGTACTATATCAGTGATATCACTAACTAAGTTGCCTGTTCTTTTTAAAACACCTCCACCTCTAGGTTCTAAAAAGAAATTTTGTGCTCTAGTTAAAGCAGCGGACACAACATCTCCGCCTAATTCTTCAGAAAGTGCATTATATGCATCTAATGTAGGATTTCTGTATCTTGCAGCATTTTCCTTACCAGCATCTCTCCACACTTTTCCTGCGTCTTTGTTTGCGGCTCTCATAGCACTTATAAGCGCAGACTTAGATTCTTCTGCGCTCATCTTACCAGCACCAAGCAATCCTGTACTACGAATTCCAAAAAATGACCCCAACAAAGATGCCCCCCACGCTCCAGCAGTAGCAATTGGTCTGCCAACATTAGTTATACCTGCTGCTAACCACGCTTTTTTTCTGTCCGCCCATCCCAACGCGCCAATAAATTTTTTAGCAAATGCATCCATAAACGCCATAGCTGTTGGTATGACATCTGATAATAGATACCCACCAAAAGATCTCATCCCTTCTAAAAGGTCTTTAAGTACCTGTAATATATTCTCTACTTTTATATCTTCCATTATATTTGCCACTTCTGTACCAATTCGTATAACAACTCTATGTATCTTATCAAAGAAACCAGCAGCGCTTTCAGGAGTTATAGATTCACTTAATCCTTCAACACCAACACCAAATCTCTCAAACAAAGCTATATATTTATCAGCAGACGCATTTAATGAGGCAACAAATCCAATTCCTAAATTTTTGCCAATTTTTAATGCTTGATTACCAGTCTCTTCCAATCCTTCCACAATTTTATCTAATATATTAGCTACCCGCGTATCCTCTTCAAGAGTCTTAGCAACTTGTTCTGCGCCATTTTTTATTTTTTCAACTATTCTAGTTAATGCTGGGCCATATTTTTCATAAAGAGATGCAGCAGCAGATTCTACTGCGCTTTTTAATAATTTAAGTTGTGGAATTAATCCTCTCTGCATATCTTTTTGAAGTATATCAACATACCTAGAAGTATCAGCAATTTCATTAGCAAAATCTCTAACAGCATCTCCACCCTGAGTTAATAATGCAGATAAAGCAGGGCCACCACGAATACCAACAAGTTGCGTTGTATCGGCAGCATCTAATCCAGCTTTATTTAATTTATCAATAATTTGAGCAAGTGTGTAAGTTTTAGTACTGACATCTTCCTCTGCTAATCCTAATTCATTTAAGAATCTAGCAGCAGGACCACTAAGATCATTAAGTTTTAATAATACTCTTCTTAAAGCAGTTCCAGCCCTGCTTCCCTTTAATCCAACATTACCTAAAATCCCTAAAGCAGCAGTAATTTCAGCAAATGAAGTTTTTAATGGGCCTGTAACTTGACCAATATAACTATATGCCACACCTAAATCTTCAAAAGTATTTAAACTACTATTAGCTGTATATGTTACCATATCTAAGGCAGTTTCAAGAGAATCTACTTTTCCAGTAAATGCTCTAAATATAGTAGAAGCAATATCAGCAGTATTGGCTAATCCCATTGCGTTAGCTTGAGCCGCTTTTAAAGTAGGCCCAATTAGTGTAGTAATTTCATTAACTGAAAATCCAGCCCTAGCTAAAATTTCCATTCCTTCTGAAGATTCTCTGGCTGTAAATAACGTAGTACGACCCAGCTCTTTTGCTTTTTTTGTTAGAATAGTTATTTGATTTCCTAATAATGAAGATTCACCACCTAAACGAGCAAATACTTTTTTCATACCAAATTCAAACTGCGATCCAACATAAGAAATACCAACAAATGCAGCACCAATAGCAAGAAGCCCCCATTTAAATTTATTAACCATAAATCCAATTGTATCTCCAGCAATTCGTACTATTTTACTAAAAACGGCAGAAATTACCCCAAAAACTTTTCTAGCAATACCAACAATCGGAATTAGCGCAAGAGAAACAACAGAAAGACCAATTTTAGCAAACCCCATTAAATGACGGGCCGCATCAGATATACCTCTTCCCAGTTTTCTTCCTATACTCTCAGGTTGTGGTAATTTTTTTCGAAAGTCCCTGAGTTCACGTTCAGCTTTGCTAAGATTAGATTTAAGTTCATCTAATCTAACTTGCATCCCAACAACTAAATTACCAACCTCTACTTCACTTGGCATGTTTATACTTCTCCCTTTGATGTTTCTTTAAATCCACTAGATTTAATTTATAATTTTTCTCTTCTAAATCTTTAATATTAACCCCATATAATGTTAATAATCCTAATAAATTTGCCTTGTCTTGTTGTTGATCAACAATCTTTGTCTCTTCTTCCTCATAAAACTCTTTACCAGATAATTCTTTAGATCTTTCTGATGCAATTTTAAGTATTTTGAAAAATAAATCTATTTCCATAGATAAAAAATCTTCAAATTTATATGCTGGAAACATACTTATCAATCCAGCAATTATCTTAAATAACTCATCTTCATTTAAATTATTTAGTTCCATTGTTAGACCTTTGTTGGTCCTATACCTTCCCACATTCTATTCATAACACCAAAAACATCTCCAATATCAACAATTTCTAACCAATCTTCTCTACTTTTATTAGGATAATTTCTAGACATAACTAAAGTAAATAAATCTACACTAATATCCACTCTTTTTTGTAAAATCTCATTAGATTTAGTTTGGTCTGTTTCATCAATTTCCTTTTCTTCGATGTCTAAATCATTTAATTTATTAATCAACGCTAAAGCTTTTGGTAAATCTTCTACTTTAATTGGCTGCACAACAAATTCTTCAGAATCATCATTAGTCTTTCCAAGCTCAATCTTAAATCCTTTCATTCATAAACCTCCTTAATTTGAATGGGGAGAGAACCCACAACAGTAGATTCTCTCCCACACCACTCTCCTAATCATTACCTATTTTTAAGATGCGAAGCTTGCATCTGCCTGTCTCCACTCAACATTAGCTAATGCAAACTCTTCTTGTGCGCTTCTAATTGTGTAATTAACTAGAACCATGTTAGATAATGTTCCTGATAATCCACCACTATTTGCTCCAGCAGCAAGCGTGATATCATTACATGCACCATCTAAAATATCTGCAAAATCATCATAGGTATCGAATTTAACTGTTTCTGCTCTAGCAGAAACAGATACATTTCCCAACTCAATTGCAAGTGGTAAACGATAGTCTCCACCCCTGAATTCTTGCGGATCGCCATCATAGGTAACTTCTATGCTTCTAGCAACACCCATATTAATACTATTATGAGCAATTGTTCCTACAGAGAATTTATATGCTAGGCTCATTTGCTACCTCCTTTAAATTACTATTTATCTTGTCGATCAAGATTTTCCAGTCATAATTAGGTTGTATAAAATTATACAATTTCTCCGCTTTTATTATAGCAGCATTGTAATTTTTGTAAATATACTGCATTTTGTCAATTAGATCATCTTCATCTGGAATTGCAAATTCTTGATCTTTAAAATAATCAGAAGTGCCTTCTACTAATTCCTCATCAGCAACTTGAAATCCTTTATTATTTATTAAAAAAGAATTTTCATCATTCAAATAATCTCTAAAACCTCCCCACTCAGTCTGTATAATAGGCACTTTTAATGCACCAAATTCAAGTCCTGGTAGCCACAAACTTTCCCCTAAACTAGCAGCCACACAACAATTTGCTCGTTTCATAAGTGATGGAACTACATTAGGATGAACAGCACAATCTATAATACAAATTTGTGGCATCGTAGAAAGCCTAAAATCTTCTGTAAATTTCTCAAATTCATGTTTTATAGTCCATCTTTGTTCATAATCCTTTAACTCACCATAAGGTCTTGTGGCATATTTAGAAAATAAAACTAAAGCAACGTCACGATTTCCATCAAAAGCCTTACAAAAAGAGCGAATTATTATATCTATTCCTTTTCTTTTATTCCAATTACCACAAAACATAAATACAAATTTATTATCTATATTATCTAATTTCATAGGACTCACTAATTCACCATCATATTTTTCAAAATCTATTCCAAATTTTACTAATTTTAATGATCCTCTTAAATCTATATCTTCACCAAATCTTTCTATATCTAAGGAAGTTGGAAGCCAAACTTCGTCGAAATCAAAACATCTATCAATCGCTTCACTATGAACTTGTCTTGTCTCCATCATTGTCCACAATATTTTTTTATCAATATCTTTAATTAATTCTGGATTATAATATCTAGGAGAAGAAATAAGAAGATTTATAATCTGCTTCTCTTTGTCTAAAGGAGCTTGTGTTAATAATTTAAAATATTGAAATTCAAACGGATCTAAATCTATACCCGATGGTATTGGATCAAGACGTATTAAATGATTTTTTCTTTCAAGTCGTTTTATTATTTCTCTAGTAAAACTGGCATACCCACCATAGTAATAAACATATCCGGTTAAATTTATCTGTAGACTTAAATTATTATCTAGCAAATCTATTACTGATGGAGTTTTAGACAGCTCTGGGATTGTAAATTTCCTGTTTTCAGCGAAGATTGAAGTAGCTACTTTGTTAGGAAGTAATTCAGTACATAACGGTTTCCAAGAATAAAATTTTTTAATAGAATCTTTATCTTCAAGCATATATTATCTCCTTATGATTCAGCCAAAACTAAGTCATATTCTATTATGACTAACCAACAATCTAAATCGTCTATATAATCCACACGTCTAGTTACTCTTCTAAATTTATGGATATCTAAACTTGAATCATAAGAAGATAAATTATCTAATTGTTTATTTAAAATATCGTCTATAACTTTAGCATAATTATATAATGTTTGCTTGCTCCCACCAACCGTTACAGTGTCTCTTTTGCTCCATATCAAAACTCCAACAGACGCAACACTAGCATCTAACTGAGGATCTGAATCGCCTAATTCACAATCTATAGTAATCATCGGTATTAAAAAAGTTTCATCGTCAGCAACAGATGCGGTTGCAGCTAAAATTCGTGTGGCTGGTATAGTAGTTATCACAGTAGCATCATTAATTAAGATACTTCTCACCGCGCTTATAATAAGTACTTCTTCAGCAGTTGACATATTATAACTATCTCCTTCTTATAACCATCTTGCTAACAATTTTCTTTGTGTACAATCTACGACCATATCTTTGAGCATATTGTGCTACAGAAAAGCTAGCATATGGACTTACATTTCTAATCCATCTAGCTGTATGAGTAAGTTGATGCCTAGCACTAGTAAGTAATGGCAATGCAGGAACTTTACCACTAGGAATAGATTCAACTTGTCTTGGTTTTAATGCAGTAGCTATTCTACTAAACATACTACGATATGTAGCTCTAAAAGCTCTACGCATAAATGGATTTGCTTTCTGTCCTCTAACCCATTTTCTAAATATAATTTCATCACTATATATATTGCCTCTACCTCTTATAGTAGATGCATTAGATTTAGTAACTAACTTTTCTGATTTAGTTTTTCTATCTTTCACCTTAAAATATCCAACACGCGAAGATGATACGGGTTTAAATCTCAAAGCCTTTGATTCTTTAGGATAAATTTTCTTATGCCATCTAAGTGTACCAAAATGTACATACATACCATATGGAGCAGTACATATAACTTTACCAACAATCCAATCTGGGTGTTTTCTGTCATACCCAGCCGCAGTAATTAAACTATTTCTTAAAAATCCAGTATTTATAGGAGCTTCTTTTCTACAACGTTCCCATAATCTATGAGTATTTCTTGTCACAGCTTCAAACACTTTATATGGTTGGATTTCATATCTTTTTTGTAAATTTTTTATAGTATCAATAAAAGGCTTTTTAAAGAAAAATATACTAACTTGTACCCCAAAAGGAGCACCCATTAATTCTTTTGAAATAATACGGTTAGCTAGAACATTTGGTTGACCCAATGGAACAGACAGCTTTGCTCCAACATTTCCTATTGTAGAGCTTAGATTATACATCATGCTACTAATATTAGGCATCTTTTGGTCTCCTCACCAAATCAGCCATAATTCTTAAATGATGCAACTCATTATATCTATAATGTGGATTGATAGAATTAACATCTAAATCAACAGAACCATGTAAACTAGCGGATAAAACATCTCCTTCTTTAATCACAGAAGAAGCACTTGCAAATACAATATAATCTCCAGTAATAGCAAATCCCATATCTCTAAAAGACACAAATTCTCCAGCTACTTGTATATTACAATTTTCAGTAGCCACAAATGATTTTGTAGTTACCTTTTCACCCATATCAGTAGTTGAGGCCACACTATGACGATATACTCTTACTGGCTGTTGCATTAAATGTTCTATCATTATACAGCCTCTATAAATGCATCACTAGCTCCAAGTTGATTATAAAGCTCTGTGATTCTTTCTGCTATTGTTGGAGGCAAACCAGCAACACCACCATTACCAATAGAATATCTATAAAACCCTATTTGTTCAGAATTATATGCTCTCACTATTTCAGGTTTTATACGCTGAACTTTTTGAACAATTAATAATGTTGCAAGCTCTTTTACCCTATGTGGTATATTTGAACGACCAAAAATACCATACACAACTACATTTTGATGTCCTTTTGTAAAAGTATATTGATCATAAGTATGATCAGAATCAGTTACAATATCAGAGGAATCTTTAAATCGTAAATAACCATATTCGTTATAAACAAGAACATTATTCACATTAACAGCTTCATCATCAATAACCACTGATGCAATACTTCCAATGTATTCTTTCCCCAAATCTTGCCAATTCTCCCCAGAGCCATCTAGTGTTAATGTTTCAGAAGCGAGAGCACCAGCAGAAGCTTGAAAATCAGATTCTAAATTTGCGTCTATTTCTTCCTCTACCTCATCAAACCACCAGGAGGGAACTGTATAAGCTGTTGTTAAAAACTCATTCACTGTAGTCTGATTAGTATATCCTTTTGTCATTCTTTACTCCTTATTTCTCTAAGTAGAGAATTCCTCCTACTTTAGAAATTACTTCTTCAGCAGAAACAAGAGCTTTCATCCATTTTAAATTATTATTACGAGCATCTTGATAATCTGGCTCCTGTCCCGCTTTAAATGAACTCCATAAATGCTGTACTGTAGGCAAAACACCGCTAGAAGGCTCAATTCCTAGTTTACTTTTAAGCTTTTCACCAGTAATTTGATAACTTCTAGATTCCTGTCCTTCATAATCTATTAAAATTTCTATTGGATACCCACTATCTATCATCATAATACAATGTTTTATATAATTTGCAAGTTCAGAAATACGATAGTTTTTTCTAACAACATTAAAAATTTCACATTTATTTTCAGCAAAAAGATCCCTGTTTACAATATCTACATAAACATTTGCTGCATCTACAACATTTAATAAAGGTCGCCAATTTTCTCCGCCAGCAAAAACTCTAATAACTCCAGTAAAAAATGCGGAAGCTATCATAGCATTTGCTACTAAATCATATCTCATTCTAGGACTTGCTCCCATTAATGTGCCCATTCTAAGAATAATGGGTTTTAAAGAGGTCTTTTTAGCAGTTTCTAAAATATACTCTTCACACTTAACTTTAGATCTACCATAATTACTCTGTGGGTTAATTTCAGATGTCTCATCCAATTTTCTCCAAGGATCAAATCCATAAACACTTGCTGTGCTGGCAAAAATAAAATTATCCACTTCACATTCTACTACTAAGTCAACGAGTCTTTTAGTTGCTTCATAGTTCATTTCCCAATTTGCTGTTGAAATAAAATCAAAACTTGGATCATTCGATAATGCTGCTAAATGAATAACCGCATCATTACCATTTATATGCTCTTCGAGTATTTGCCTGATGTCTTTTTGAATTACATTTATTCTAGGTTGGACATCCTTTATACCTTCAAATCCATACCAACCAGCATCATATACAGTTACTTTGTGACCAGCAACAGCTAGTTCAGCAGATATAATTGATCCAAGATATCCCGCTCCTCCAGTTACAAGAATATTCATTTAACAACTCCTTTTTTAAGCATGTCTTTTGCATTACCAGAATAAAAAGACTCTTCAATTTTTGTATCTCTTCTCTTTTTTTGTTCCTTAACTCTAATTGCTTCACCACTATTTAACCATCTATCTTCTTTACTTTGCCATGTTGGACCTGATGGATCATATGGGTTATCTATCCAGATTACGGTAGGATTTTGTGTGATAATTATAAACATTCTACTATCACACTTTGGACATCTAATATTAGGATTTTCTTTTATACCATGTTCTTTTTCTTCTACAATATTGCATCTTGGGCATTTATAATCATATCTAGGCATTGTTCACTCCTTTTGAAACCATATAACTTTATCTACATGCTTTACTTTTCTAGATACTATTGAAGAAAGTAAAAATGCAGTAGTTAGATCTTTTTGTTGTTTATTTTGTTCACTATGAATATAGCACTGAAACATATAACTAGACTGTATTACTTCAAATCCGGTTTGAGGGCCAAATAATATCTCTAAAGCATGGTCTGTAAATCTCCAGTAATCATCAGGATATGCATGAGTTACAAAAGTGTGTGGAACAATAATATAGACTAATCCACCTATTTTAGTCACTTTAGATATTTCCTCTGCCGCTATCCACGGATACTTAACATGTTCTAAAGTAACAGAACAACTCACCACATCAAATCTATCTTTACCAAAAACTGAAGTTAAATCATGTATATCAGCAACTTGATCTATTTCTTCTCCATTTTCTATGTCTGATGTAATTATTTCTTTTATGTTATCCCCATTAAACCATTCTTTTTTGTGTAATTTCGATGTGTGTTCACCGCCCTGATTTTTTGCTCCCAATTCTAAAATAGAAACATCATTCATTTCATTTAGTAGCGACAAAAAAATATCAAGTGTATGAGGGCATGTCGTAGAAGCATTATTTACTATTTTATAATCAGGCTCTATTGTCATTTTTTATGTACTCTTAAATTTGCTATTAAATCTGCTGATATATTAACCATGTGTAATAAAGCAAAATCAGGATTAATATTAGCTCGTTCTAAAGTCTCTCTAACACCAACATCAATTGGTTCCTCAAAAGATTCAATTTCGATTTCGCATCCTTCAGGGAAATGATTATACTGATTCATGGAACGTTGAATCCAGAATTCTTTAGATAAAACTTGTATGTGTCCTGGAGTCATTGTGGAGGCTCTAAATGGATGTGGAGTAATTATCTTCCATCTAGCTCCACTCATAGATATTCTAAGCATTTCATTTAACAAAGGAAAAAGACTTCTAATATGCTCAAATGTGTGTGAAGAATAGATATATGATACTGAATTATCGGAAAATGGAAATTTATCAACATCAAAATTCATCACAAGATCTACTCCTGGAATATCAAGCATATCAATATTAATAAGTCCCTCTCCTTTAGGGTACTGCCCACCACCTAATTCAATTTTTAAATTTTTAAGTTCTGCCCAATTAATTTCTGGTCTATCTACTGTCATAATCCTTGTTCCTCCATTATTAACCTTTGTGCTGTAGTGGGCTGTTGTTTTAATAAATTTGCCCACTTTTTTCTAAAATATTCTACATTTTTGTATGTTGGTTTTTTTGGACGGGTAGCAGATTCAAAATGCCAAGCCAGTGCCCAAGGACAGTACATAGTCTTATACCCTTTCTGCTTTATTTGCAGACAAAAATCTACATCATTATAATCTATATGAAGTTCCTCATCTAACTTTGTATGATTAAATAAATTTGCCTTAATCAAACATAAAGCAAATGTTACTGCATCAACTTCATCTATATAATTAATTCTTAAAGAATTAGCTGCTTTTTGATAATATCTATGCCTACATCCTCCTAAATCCTTTACTAAATTCACCCCACCATGCTGCAATATTCCTTGATTACTGTAGTAAGTTAACGGATATGAATATTCTCGAAAGTCATCTTTGTGATATGGATATAATAATTTTGCACCAACCACCCCAACTTTCTTATCTTGTGTAGCTATTCCTAACATTTCAGATAACCAATCTCTATTAACTATTATATCATCATTAATAATTACAAAATAGTCGTATTTATTTCTATTTTTCAAACAAATTTTATTATGAAATTTAGCAAAATTAAATGGTTCATCTATTTTAATTACTGGATATGGTAATACATCAAGCATTTCATCCATAACTTCATTAGATTCAATAGTATGATGCATTAATTGTATATCATAATTATCATAACTAGTTTCACGTTCTATAGCATCTAAACATTTTTTAAACATTCCAACTTTTTTATTAGTTAATAATATAATTAATACCTTTGGTTTACCATGAATATTTCTTCTAATATGATAATTTCCAGTATCTATTAAAGGCCAAAGTTTAGCATCAAGTCCTATACGCTTCATGTGATCCTCTACTGCCTTTTTAGCATAAACAAAAGCCAACCATTGACGTTCTGGATGCCCAGAACTAATATTTTTTCCATGAATTCGCCAGTTATAGAGCACTTTTGGTATATGCCCCACTTCATTTGGTTTACATAGTTCGGTAAATCTTAATGCCCAATCATAATCTTGGCTACCTCCATACTCTTTGCGCGGATAACCAACTTTTTTCGCTTCTTTAGCTCTAAATATTTTCATATGGTTAATAAACATTTCTTGTCTAAAAAATTCTGGACTCCAATCAGGTTTTTTTCTATCACCAATTATGCTATCAGTTCCAGTAATTTGTCTTTCATTAGAATATGCCATTTTAAGATTTGGGTTAGTTTCAAATAAATTAGCAAATTCAAGCAAAGCATTAGGCTCTAGTACATCATCGCCATCCATAAATGCCCAATAATTTCCAGTAGCTAAATTCATAGCTGTAGATGTAGCTTTAGCTATTCCATCATGTTCCTGAACTTTCCATTTAATTTTATTTCCTACGGATTTTTTATATGTTTCCAAAATTTCTTCTAATTCTTTATCTTCACCATCCATACCAATACAAAGTTCCCAATTTGTATAAAATTGTTTAAATATAGAATTTATAGCTATATTTAAATATCTATAGTCTGGTTTGTACAACGGCATTAAAATACTTATCTTAGTTTTATGCTCTAATCTAACTTTCTCAGGAATAACAGTATTAGTAATGGGAACACTAACTTTACCAGTATTATTTAATGTATTTAAAACAACACCAGCTAAAGCATCACAATATCTACTAAAATTATTTCTAGTAATAACATCTCTATTTTTATCCTGTTTAGACAACCAAAATTTTTTATCTTTGTTTAACGTTTTAGCTAGTTCAGCAAATTGCTCTGTTGTATTAGCATAATGAACTCTATCAACAAAAATCTCTTTAAATACTGGCACATTAGAATAAACTATTGCCGGTGTATTCATATACAAAGCTTCTTCTATTGGCAAACCATAACCTTCAAAAGTAGTGGTGGCTAATAACATCTTAGAATTTTGTATAACTTTGAACTTCTCCTTCTCGTCCATATTATTATATAAATGTAATTCGACACCTTTTTCTCTGGCTAATTTTATCAATCTATCAGAATGTTGTCCTAGATTATCCCAACCAATCATTGTTAAATGTCGTATGTTTGCTAATCCACAAATCTCAATAGCCATATCAGGACGTTTGTAATGACATAATCTAGAAATGAAACATGCTCCCTGACGAACTTCAAATGGAGTAATTTGCTTTACCTGATCAGCAATTATTTGATTAATGGCAGGATATAATACAAGCTGATGTGTCTCTTCCTTAACTTTATAGTCTTTAAAATATTCTATTCCCCATTTTCTAGCCTCAATAGAAAGATAAACAATCCTATCTGCCTTTTTAGCAGATATATTTACTCTTCTCATCTTATCTTCAATTGAAGTAAACTCTTCTAAAGGATTAACCCAAGCTTGTTTCATCCAATTAGGTGTATCATAAATAAATAATATAAATGGAACTTTCTTCTGCTCCTTAAACCATCGTGCATACCCAGCACCTTCAAACTGAACACCAATAGCAATATCAGCCTTTACTTGCTTCAGTCTTTTGGCCCCACCATAATTTCTTCCATGAATTATCTCTATAGAATCATGTCCAGGAATATCTTTAAAATAATCATGATAAGAAGGAAAATATTCTGTGGAAAGAGTTACTTTAGCTCCTTCAGCAGCTAAAGCGTGTGTCATTAAATGAGCATACAGACGACCGCCTGTATGAAGTCCTGAATAATGTTTACAAAAAACTACAACACTAATGTTATCCAAACGTCCCATGTACGCAACCTTTCAAAAAATGGGGGAGGGGAGAATTCTCGCCCTCCCCCCAATTAATTACCAAAATTAGATTATGTACTTGCGTCTGTGCTTAAGCCGTAGATCTCGATGATCCCACCAGGATAACGGATAGAGAAAGCAATTCTTTCTGAAAGAACAATTCTACGTTGATCAGATTCAATAACTTCCTCAGTCTTAACTTTAATCTTTCTACGATCACCAATTACTAGGTTATCTTTTGGGCAACAGAATGCATATCCATCTGTGCATTGTCCACTTTCGATGATGTTAATACCGTAAACAGTAGTAACCCATCCAAGCTTAATAGTAGCTTGTGGACCGAACTTGTCGATTGTAACGATTTTATCGTCCTCACGAAGCTGCTTTGCACTAATTGGGTTCACAACCATAATTAGGTTAGATGCATATCTTCCGAATTTTCCAAGACCATATCTTGCTCTGTTAACTAAACTTGTAGTCATGCTACCACTGTCAGCATTAATCTTTGTAGCAGCATCACCAGATTCAGCAAGTGCTAAAGCACCATCAAAAGCAAGTCTTGAGTCTTTTGTATACCAAGTATCTGCATCTGCGTCACCCTCAGTTTCAGTTGTGTCAGCATAATCACTATCACCCTGAATCATAGCCCTTTCTTCGGCAGTAGCCATCGCATCTACAAAATCTTCACGAACCACTTCCATCATGTTAGCAACAGCATCCTCAATAGCTTCCTCATTTACAAGCACTTGTGCAAAAAGTTTCTTTGCTGTAAGAGCCATAACACCACTAGATACACTTGTTTCAGGAGCAGTTGAACCCTCTGAAACGTAATAAACAGTAGTACCAGTAGAAACTCTAGGCACGTTGTAAACAGCAGAAGGCATATTGATAGTACGGAAGTTTTGTCTCATGATGTTTTTTTCACGAAGATTCTTTATAAACTCTGCGGCCACTATCGTAGGGATAAAGTCAGAGACACCGCTAGAAGTAACAGCCTTTTCAATAAGCTCTCTTCTCAGTGTACTCATATGCCACTCCTATCTATTATGCGCTTCCTACAAGTTTCCGCTCAGTTTGATGGCTGTTGCTTCCACTTATATTCAGCTTCCTTAAATAAGAAAATATCAGATCAAGTCTGATTATCTTCTTCTTAAAACACCAGCTAACCAACTATCTAAAGCTCTCTTTTTATCATCTTCGTCACCAGAATTCATGATGTCCTCTAAAGATTCACCGTCTTTAGGATGTTCAGCTTCCTTAATGCCCTTCGCTTCTTTTGCTTTTTTCTTAGGCATTTTTTCTTCTATAATTGAAGTAATCTTAGCTTCAAGAATAGGAAGAAGTTTAGTTTCCACTTTTTCAACGATTTCATCAACTAGATCCTCAACTAAGTCGGGATCAATATCTTCGTCCTCTTCAGCTTCATCCTCTTCTTCCTCTTCCTCAACTTCATCTTCAATTTTTGCATCCTTTTCAGGCTCATCAGTAGATTCCTCTTCTTCAGTAACTTCAGATTCTTCTTCTTCTAAATCTTTTGTTTCTTCTTCATCAGAAGAGGTTTCCACAACCTCTTCTTCAGTAGCTTCCACATCTTTTGTTACTTCATTAGTCATATCTACCTCCTGTTTGATTTCTTCTTCTTGAGCCTCTTCCACCGATTTCTCAGTCAGATCTTCTAAATCAACAACATCTAAAGCTTTTCCAACATAAAAACCAGTAGTTTTAGCATAAGGATTAGCTGGAAGTGAAACTAAACTTACTTCCACTAATTCTAATCTGCGAATCTCTCTAACCATCTGATTCACTTCTTTATCAAAAAATTTAACTGCTTTAACAATAAATCCACCTATTGAAAAAGAGTTGATTACGCCCTCTTTAACCCATTCCCAAACTTTCTCAGCTTGTTTAGAAATGAAAGCGGTAATTTTTAATCCTCTAGCATCTACTTCTGCATTAACTACTCTTCCAGTAGGACTATTTGAGTCATGATTAAATAGTAAAATTCCATAATTATTAACTAAATTATCTTTAGCTCCTCTAAGAGCATCTAAAGTTATTCTATCTGAACGAGAATCAATATCAGCAGTAGATGCATATCCTTCAACATACCATTTACCATCAGATCCTTCATAATGTCTAGTAATACCTAAATATCCTAGTTCCGTGGTATGTTTATTACTTTTAATTTTCTCCATAGACTTCTCCTTACAACGTTGTAACGTTTCACTTATATTATCAAGATATTATAAATTTTGTCAATATACCTAAATATTTTTCAATCTTTTAAATTCTATTTCAGCCATTAAATCCCACCAATTTTCTAAATTTTTAAAATTCTTCCTAATTTCTGGGGCTATTATAACCGGAGTATTAAAAACAGTTTCAATAGAGTTTAGGGTAGTGATAACACTATTTTTCGATTTATTAGTAGTCCATTCCAACAATATTGATATTAATCTACGATATATTGATTCATATATCTGCTGGCTTAACTCATTATAATCTATTGAGTTAAATATATTGTTACAATAAGAAAATAAATCTAATAAAATACCAGATAAACTATGCAACTTCCAAAAACTTACAGCTTTATAAAACGGATATATTTCATCATCTTTAAGAGAAACAGGAAAAGTAGGCCACTCAAGCATATACTCATCTGGAAATACAGATTTAATAGTTTTGCATCTTTTTTCATATCCTTTTTTAAGAATTTTAGTTGGGCTTAATTTAGATAGATTATAAGAAAGTTCAATTGTAAACATCTTAAAGCAACTATCAGACCATTTTTTTAATTTATCAGCAGTTTCTAATACTATAATTTTATCTTTTAAATCTTCTAATTTTAAACTAGTTAATTTAACATCCAAAATTTCATTATACTTATATATATTTTCATCAATAATAATTCTAAAATTCTTATTAAACACACCATGCAAAATATCTAATAAATTAAGTATTTTACTATTAGTAATTATATTTCCCACTCTGTAAAAATATAAAATATCAACAACCTTTAAAATAATACACCAACAATTATCATATTTATATCCATTATAATCAAATAAATAACGTATTGGATTCCTAGTTCGAGTAGATCCTAATAGAATGTCAAATGTTTGAGGATTCACAGCAATAAGATCTGGTTCAATGTTATAAGTTGCAGACCAAGATCCATTATCAAATAAATCTGTACCTCTAAGTATAAGTTTATTATCATCACTTAGATTATTATTAAGAATCATTAATATCGTCTCTTAAAATAGTTTCAAGAATATTTGAATAATCTTTATCTTCATATGATCCTGGCTTTCTTTCTTCTGGATCACTAATCCGCGATGGAGTTTCAGCATCAGGCCCAGGTTTTGTTCCTTTGAATCTATTACTAAGAGGACGCTCTCCCCAAGGAACAGGAGGAAGCCCACGTCTTGCTCGTATCTCATTAATTTTTAAAATACCAGCATTAGCTTCATTAACATCAATTTCAGATTGAGTAATTATGTCCATTCTTTCCATATCAATAGGTTCAATAATTACATCATTATACCCAAATCCTGCTTTAACTATCTCAGTTGTATAATGATAACACTCTAATTTAATAATAGGCTTTAATGCTCTATCTATATAAGCTTGAGTTTGTTGTACTGAATTCAATCGTCCAGTACCAGGATCACGAATCCCCATAATCAATGGCTGCATACCATATGCCCCCATCATCTTTTGTAAAATGTGTCTTTGATAATCCATAAACTCCATATCTTTATTAGACTCAGCCATTCTTGTAAATTTAGATTCTTTGTTTGTTAAAAGAAGCTTATGAGGTTTTCCTTTAATTGTAGATTCCCACCTAGCTCTAATAGCATTTAATTCATTTTTTCCCATTCCTAAAAATTGCATAATACCAGAAACTTCTCCATAATTTAAAAAGAAATTACCATTATGCAATGCAGCTAGAATATCACAAGCAATACTAACAGCCAGTGTTGCTACCCTACTTAAACCATAAACACTATGCGCTGTTGGGCAAGCAATTAGGAATACTATTTCTCTCTGATTGAACTTAGCTTTCAATTTACCTCTATGATAAAGATAATATGCTTCAGAAGGATCTATAAAATTTCCTTTTTCGTCAGTATTCTTTCTTATCCATTTGGCTGAAGTAGCATAAAGTTCCATAGGAGTTTCGTCGTACTCATCATATACAACTTCTATACATCCACTATCCATAATTAATAAATCTCGCAGCATAGCCGCTCTAATAGAAGAAAGATTTTCATCTCTCTTATTTGGGTTATCTAAAAGTTCTTGAACTTCTCTAACCCTGTCTAAAGTCTTAGATGAAGGCTCTTCCGCTTTATTTCTAGGAGCAGCACGAAGTTGTATTGAAGAAACATCTGTAACTATACGATCTATAATGTTTCTAAGAGACTCACATTTTTGATATAAATTCCACATTTCAGTAATATCTATAATATCATCTCTAGGAGTTCCTACATCACCAGTTCTGTCACTCACATCTAGAACATTTCCAGTAGTGTCTTTAGAAAGTCTATTTAATGTATTAGAAAATACATCTTTAATTGTTTTAAATATTGTCATTATCTACTCCTAATATATTGCATATACACTAGACCCCATATCTGCTTCTAGTATAGCAGATCCTACTGCTCCTGCAACTGCATCCCACAAGTCTTTACTGCCTCCTGGCATATGATCTATTTTTGTTCCTCTCACTAATCTTAATGTTTTTGCTTCCTTAATAAATATCGGATGTGGAAAATATTTAACTCTTTTTTCCATAATTGCCTCTTTTAATGTGTCATGATATTCTGAAGTTCTATCAATGCCTATTAAGTCCACAGTAAATCCCTCATCTTCAAGTAATTGTTGACTATCTATAGATTGCCATCTATCAAAAGTTACTTTTTCAATTGGGAATCCTAAAGTATCTCGTAAATATATAATTCTATTCCTAACTTCAGAAAATTTAATGGCTCCTTGTGGTGGGGCTTCCCAAACATCCATTAAATCAACTTTAACAATAGGTCTAGGATTGTTTGGATCATCTAATTCTCCATCTACATGAACCATAGCTAATGCGCATCTATCGTGAACAGCACCTAAGTCAACATGAATATAATAACTTGCACCAGGTTTAGGTTTGAAATCTTTATGAAAACTACCATCACTATTTGTTGGATTTACAATAGAGCGATCTGCATTTCTTACTAATATATCTGGATCTCCAAAATAAGGATTATCAGCAGTAGGAGGTCTAGCACCATAATCTCTCCAGGCTACTTCAGGATTACGTCTAAAATCTTCTTTTAAACTTTCAAAAGTAACTTTAGGACTCTTCTTCCATGTAGGAGCACATTCAGCATAAACAGTTTTGTTGCCCTCATCCATTTCATATTTTAAATCTTTGTATTTTCGCATACCAAAATCATCTTCCCAAAGAGGAGAAGAGATTGCTATTGTTTTATAATAATCTGGAAATCTGGTTCTACCACTAGTTTCCAACGCGTTCCAAATTCTTTCACCGATAGGTTTATCATCTCTATCCATGAACTTACACGCCTCATCTAAAATACCACCTAAAATATGAAAACCATGCCACCCATATGCTCTACTATTCCCGCACATAACATAAAGATTTTTAGGAAATACAATTTCTGTTGTAAACGGTTCATAATTTACTTCTTGAAACCAGGGGCTATTTCTAAGTCTTGCAACTATTCCTGCAAATACAACATTCTCAGCTTGGTATCTGTTAGTAGCCATATTAATGAAAAAAACACGCTCATCAGGTGCTAATCCATAATAAGTTTGAGGATTATCTAAACATAACGCTAAATAAACCAATCGTGCTTGGAGACACGAAACTACAAAAGATTTACCACTACCCATCCCCCAAATCAAAGCTGCTTGGCGAACACTAGATTTATCTAAATTAATTACAGCTTCTATAGAGGAAGGCCAAATAATTCCTTTTAAGTTCATATATTTCTTACTTAAAAGGAATTCTTCGGTCTTAACAGGTTTTTGTTGCCAATATTTAGAGCTAGAAGGTTTAACAATTATTTCATCTAATCCAGCCCACATATTCTCAACATTACTTTTGTTTTTCTTTTGAAAATTTACCACAATCCACTACCTCATCTCCAATAACCAACCATAAATTAAGTGAATCTAATTCCTTTGGAACATTATAAATCTTTGCAACTAAAGTAAGGCTATCTTTCACAATTTCCAACCTAATAGTTCCATATACTTGAGGACATTCTTCTGTGCCATCAAAATACCCAGAATATGTCATCCAGAATGAACCTCCAGCAATAGGAAGATCTCCTGACATTACTGCAATAGATTTTAAATCTAAATAAGATTTTTCTGTCCCAAGAAAATTTGCTCTAGAAGTCTTTTTTTCAATCTTTCCATTATAAATATTTTTCTCTTCTTCTTCTTCAGGTTGGGGATCTAAAAAAATAAATTTAGCGATATCTATCATTATCTTCTCCTTTAATTCCCTTTAGCTGGCTCGAAACGGCCTTTATGTCTTTTACAATGTGATCTAGCCTCTTTAACTTTCCAACTAACTTTAGGATATCTATATGCTTGAGTTGTTGTAGTATTCTTACCCTTTAATTTTCCAATAATTATATGAAGCCTTCCATTTTTTATTCTTCCAAAACTTTTCTTCTGAAATGCGCTTGGAGGCCGAATTCGACACGCGTGTTCGTTAGGATACGGTTTTAAAATCTCCGGTAGAAGCATCCAAACTATCGTTTCCAGAAATTTGTTTAATTTTTTCATTCCGCTCTCCTCTATCTGCTAATTTTCTAACACAATTAGCACAAATAATATGACCTAAAATTTCACCTTTAAAAACATCTGGATTAATTTCTTTGCTACAAATTTCACAATGTATAATTTTTATAGTATGAATTTTCTTGCTGCCGCTACTCATAACAAATGCATTAATAATATCTTTTTCTGATAACCCAATCATTCTATGCTCCTTCTACTTCAACTCTATCTAGTTCAGTACTATAATCTATACTTCCAGTTCCATTATCTCCGTAAATACTATAATGGTCAACATCAGTAGAATTAGATAATTCAAATATTATTTTTACTTTTCTACCATAAGCAGCTCTATCAACAGAATAAGTTTGATTTTTAAATACATTAGCAAACACATCTATAACATAATTAATATTAGCTTCCATATCTGGTAAAAATACTTGCTTTTCTATCACGTTATTTAGTACACATTCACCATCCACATATATCCCAAAGGTAATGGGTTGTGTTGATACCGGCCACCCATCAGGAATTGTATATTCCCATGTGACATAAACAACATCAGGAGCAAACGTGGTTAATGTAGTTTTTAATTGCTCCACCCATCGACGAATATAATTATAATAAATTACATAATTTACTTCAGTCCATCCTTTAACAGAGTATTCATAAAGTAAAGTAGTAAAATCATTAATCCATTCTCTTAATTCATAACTATATAGTAATGTAGTAAATAGAGCTAAAGTTGATTGATAGTCATATAATAATATTGAATCTTTTAATAATCTTCCAGGATATTCATAAAATATAATACTATTATCAGTAATATCATTTTGTATAATTGAAGTACCACAAAATTCTAAAACAGCATTTATAGCAGCGGCTCCATCACTAAACGCACATATTCCAATATACCCATTGCTCCCACAAGATAATTCAGTTGAAGGCGCAGGAAGAGTAACAAAATGAATTGCATCCTCCCCATAGTATGCAGTAAAAGTATTAACGCTACGCATTAGTTTTAAAGCAATAGACTGTGATGTTGTAATTGGATAACGAACACCTTCATAAACAGTACCATCTACAACATCGTATCTAACAGCATATGCTCTAGTATCTTCATATCTAATTAAAACTAAAACTTTATTATCATCATTTAATTTATATATTAATCCAGTACTCTGTCCAACTGCCGCTAATGTAGACTGAACCTGTGTATAAAGAGTAAAATCACCATAAATTGTTTGATAAATCCATCCACCATCATTCCCATCAAGTAATGTTCCAGTTGCCATCGTAAATGTTAGTTGATCATTAGCTTCTGATAAAGAACCATCGCCAAGAGATTGTGTCCAATCTCCAGAAACAGAACCATCATCAAATTCATCACTAGTTAAATCCGATTGTACACTAGGTTCAGATGTGCCCATATAATCAAATTTAGCATTTATTTGATCGGCTCCTTCACTATATCCACCAAGCCCAACCCAAAAAGAATCTTCTGCACTAGTGAAATTAAAATCTGAAATACCATTAGATGCTTTTATTTCTGTATATGTATCACCATAAAGAGAATAATAAAAAGTTAATTTTCCATTTCCAGAATCATGGACTAATTTCAAATGAACTGGAGTTTCAAAAGACCACCCAGCAGCACCATTAGCAACTAAATTAATTGTTTGAGAACCACTAACAGCGCCACCCTCACAATAAAAAGCAAAAATATATCTATTATTAGTATCACTTTCAACCACCAATGCCCCAAAATGGTCATAATCATATCTAAACACAATACCAGAACCTTGATAACCTTCAGAAGCTTGGTTTTGAGTTTGTGTATATACAGTACATCCTTTCTTTAAATATTGGCTTATTTGACTATGTGTGTCAGCTTTAAAATAAAGAGAACCAGTTGTTACCCAATTTTTTAAAAATCCTGGAAAATCATCTTCTGTAAAATCACCACTCCCATTACCCTCATGTTCAATTAAAGCTCTACTAACAGTAGAAGATTCAGCATCGAATGTATATACCACAGGGCTTGTAGTTGATTGAGCAAATTCATAATGATTTGATGTCCATGCTTTAGCGGTAGCATTAGAATGCATGATAGTACCAATGGTTGCTGTAGATGATGATGTAAATTCTGTACCAGCATCAAAATTAAACGCTGTCCATGCTCTAGGATGTCCATTATCGTTTGCATCACATTTACAATAATATGTGTAAAATGTAGAACCAGAACGTCTAATTCTAAGCCACACGTTGTATGTTGAAACTGGATCTGTCTCCCAATCAATTATATTGGTTTCGGAAGAAACACTGTTTGTAGTATCTATTCTTCTAATACCAAAATACTCAGTCCCAAGCCATTCTTCATAATAAACCTCTAATGCAACATAATTATCCGTTCCTACTCCCATTCCAGTATAAGCAAAAAATACACACCCAATTGTATAACTTATGGAAGCGAAATTATCTGATCTAATTTTGACACAAACATCAAAATCACCGGATTCAGTTGGTGCTGCATCCCATCCTGGTCCATTCATCACATCATCCCACATATTAAAAGCGGCATTGGCAGGAACATCTATTGTAACTACGCCAGCAGATTCAGATACACCACTACCACCAGCAGCATAGTCAGTCCAATCAGCGTGTCGAGAACCATCTAAGAAATTATCTGTACTCATCTAGGAATCCTTACAGCAGTAAGTTGAATATCATCAATATTTTTTTCTTGTATAGAATTATTTACATTTATTCTTACAGTCTTTTTATCTTTCCAATAAATCCCTTCACTAGCACATAAGGCAGCAAGTTTAGTCCAAGCACTTCTCCAAGCCATGTATTTTTTTCTATCTTTTCTATCTGTATACTCACCAATAACTTTTTTTAATTCTTCTATCTCTAACTTATACTTTCTTAAAACATCTTCAGCTTCTTCTGAAGTTAAAAATTTCCTTTCAGGAACAGGTTTATAATCTTCTCTAGGCATTCATTAATCCTCTTTTTTAACATTATTAGAAACTAATCCAGCACACACATTATTAAGAAACTTAATAAGCATCTTCTCTATGAAATCCCAAATCTTTTTTCCTCTATGAATACCAAATATTCTAACACAAATATTATTGCCATGAAAACTGATATACACACCTAAAACATGACCTTTCTTCTTAGCCACCGCCAAAGATAAAATTGTTAAAATAAAACCAACCCCAACCCCGCTTAATAAAGTCTGCCAGTTTTCAAGTAACCAATCCAAATACATAATTAACTACCATTCATATTTCTGAGAACTTGAAATATTTGTATAAATCCATAAGCTGCCGAACCAATAGAAAGAACAATTGTAACTAAAAGACCAATTACCCATTTTCTATACTGCATTATTTTATATCGTTCATTTTTAAACTGTTTAGTAATTTCATCTTCTGTCTTTTTTTGCTGCTCTAAAGCTGTAAATCTAGACATACAAATAATTTGTTTATCATAAGTTTTATTAACAAAATCATCAAATTTTTTAGATAAGTCACAAATTTGTTTAGAATTAGTTTTAACAACATCAAAAATCAGTTGTGTTATAGTTTTGCTATTAGTATTATTAGATTTTTCTGGCATATACTGACTCCTTTTAAAACTTTACAATACTCCCCTATAAGCAATTCATACATTTATATCATACTATAAGAACAAACTTAAAAAAAGTAGCAAAAAAATTATTTTTTCATACTACTTTACATATAAATAGCAACTATATATAATAGAGGGGCTGAGAGGAATATATACCAATTTAAAGGAGTATAGATATGGAAACCACATTTCATCCCTCAGAACTAACTTCAAAACATAACTGCCATACAAAATCGCGCCACCCGCGTAGGCTGAAAAAGGAGACATGCCCTCATTGTGGTAGAGAAATCTCCGTATGTCCTAATTGTGGTGAGATAATTGATGCTGAAGATTATAACCCATATCGTCCTT
>Ga0180437_10002235_pt1 | contig 31376 bp, 31 predicted proteins | sample SS_ome_4_FD_132410 | JGI IMG/M metagenome (GOLD analysis project Ga0180437, IMG submission 132410) | Hypersaline lake sediment archaeal communities from the Salton Sea, California, USA - SS_3_D_1 metaG | ecosystem: Environmental > Aquatic > Non-marine Saline and Alkaline > Hypersaline >... | reverse complement strand
TTCTGGGTTAGACCTATACTTTTTTCTTGACTGTTTTATTTTATCCTGATTTTTAGCTATATATTCTTTTTGATAAGTTTTTTTAGCTTCTCTGTTATTTGCATAATGTTGTTTAGCTTTTTGTTTACATTTTTCTTTATTTCTTTCATACCAAGAGGCTTTGTATTGTTTTAGCTTTTCTGGATCTAGGCCAGATGTATATTTTTCAACGTCAAATAAGATCTGCTCTCTATTTTTAGAATAATATCCCCTGTTGTGTAAGGATTTACACTTTTTACACTTATTTGAATAACCGTCTTTAATTTGTTGATTCTTATGGAAAGAAGATAAAGATAAGGTTTTATTACATGTTTTACAAACTTTAACTGTAGTCATTTTTTTAGTATACTACAGTTTCAGGTACAAATCAAAAAACAAATTTTTTAAGAAAATCAAAGAAGGTTCCACCACAGATAAACTACACTAAGAGTATTAACACCAATATACATAAAATAATAAAAAACAAAAAATAGAATAATCTCAAATAGTTGTTAAAGCTTTCTATCTGAAATCAAAAAACGTACTATGAGAAGTCAAAGAAGGCTCTATAAACTATTGAAGAGTTTGCACCTGTCTCTGATGCCCCTAGTTTGATGGCTAACCAAACAAAATCTGAAACCATTGTACCGTCACCAACACCAATTGCTTCACTAGCATCAGCTGTGGATACTTCGGCTAAATCTTCTTTAGTAGCTGCTAAATAAGCAGGAGGTACATCTGAAGCTAAATCTGTTGCTGCGTCTATAGATTGCTGCCACTCGGCACCATTAGAACCTGGGCTACCTTCTCCTCCAGTACCAAAGCCGAAGAGAGTGTCTGCGTTACCAGCATCATGGTGAGCCGCACTCCCATGGGACTGTAAACCAAACTTAACGTTCTGTAACAGAACGGCTCCCGCAACAAGCTCAAACCAAACAGATTTTGTAGGGCTGTAAGTAGATACGGTAACATTACCGTAATTAAGAGTAGTTACACCAAGACCAGTAGGTTGTGGCCCTGAACAAATAATTCTAAATTCATCTCGTCTAGTAAGACTTCCAGAAGCACTAAAAGCAATTGTTAATCCTTTTGTGCCCACCGCTGTACCAACTGTAGAAGTTACTGTACTAGAAGAACTCTTGCCTTCCCTTCTAGAACTCCATACATATTCTGCAGTTGCAACGGCAGCTGTAGTTAAAACCCCAGAAGCATAATCAATAGCTTCGCAAACTACATCAAACTCATCACCATTTCCAAACGGCGCGTCACTAAACTTGACCAATAAGCCTTTAGTTCCTATTTCATACCAATAATCTGAATATAATATTTCTGTTGGGCTAGCATTATTATCTGACTGGGTAGATGTCCAAGTCATAGTTGGCACATTCCCTGTACCTGCATTCATGACAGCACCGTTGGAAGTATCAATGGTGATGGTGTACGTCTCATCGACGCTTTCATTCCAATCCCCAGCAGGAGTAGCTGTTCCAGCATATGTATTACCCCCGTCAGGATTAACACCACTAACTGGATGTGTGGTTCCGATCATTACTGTATAAATATCGTCGTGTTGTCCCTTATAAGTCCCACTGGCAGTAATTTGTCCCGTATAAGCACCGCTATTACTTGAGTCGACTCCGGCCTGCGTAGTAACAGATAGAGCGCCTCCTTGTGAAACGGCCATTCCAAGTAGATGCAAACAATCGTTAGTCCCATTATCGACTGCTGCTGAAGAGCTGGCTGCTAAGGAGCTAGAGTAAATTCTGAACTTGCCGTTAATAAATTCGCATAGAGTATTATCGTATTCACTTCCCACCAATTGTTTCAACTTAAAATTAATTTCACGCGCCACCATCCTAGAATCTAGGTTAGTCCCACTGGTGAGTGTGATTTGGTTAAAACCATTAGCGTCTATGTTTACTTGAAGTTGGTCAGAAACACCTTGAACAATAGTGATTGTATCACTTGTGTTTGAAGCATTTCCTGTTTCCACATAACCGGGTGTCCCTTCCCCTGGATTAGTATCACTACTATCTGTGGTAAAAACTGTTGGTGTGTCTACATCGAATTCTACAAATCTGGATGTTGCAGCCATATTCTAAACAAGCTCCTTTCCGGCCTTTTTTTTATTTTATAAAAAAGAGCAGGTTGCCTAGCACTACTCTACTTACATAAATAGTACAGTATGGGATATTGTTTTTGAGCCTGTTTTATACAAAAGAAAAGCCCTAGACCTAAGATCTAGGGCCTTAAAAACTTACTAATTCAGTAATTATTTTGATATTAGCTGCCGTGATAGCAAACTAATCTGATATCATCACTGAAACTATAACCATCTAGCATCTTGACAACAGCCTGATTATCATCAAAACTGTCAACATAGACCCCTGGAGGTCCTGCTGGATCATTCTCATCCACAGGAGCAAAACCACCATCAACCCCAGAAACTACGCTATGAACAGCGTAAACAGCTGGAATATAACCAAGGTTATGATTTATGGTTAAAGGATTCCCGTAAGATAAATTACTCAGTGCGCCTGAATCAAAAACTTTTGCCATAGTATGTAAAACTCCTATAACATTTTTTATTAATAAAGCCTCATTAACATTACACCACTAATATAGTATGGAATTTGCTAAATTTTAATCATTTTCCTCTATGGTGAAATTCCATTGAGTTAGAATCTTATTTCCATTATAATCTTCAGCTTCAAATTCTAAGTTCATTGTTTTCCCATACTCAAAAAATGTATTATTCGATTCGTAAAGTCCTGTCAGCAACGTTCTAGGATCGATTTGTACACCAACGATCTGAGCAAATAGCCTATTAGAGGCTAAAGGCTTCGTACTGAAAATACTACAGTGGGCTCCTTGGGTTGGATAATAACCTCTATCCCAAACCCTAACACAATAACGTACATCTACATCATAATCAAAGTCTTCAATAGGATCATAACAAATTTCATAACCCCACTGTAAAGTAGTTAGTACGTCTTTATAAGGTGCGATAGACCCTGAAACAGCACCCGTAAAAGTTTGTTGTACTGTAAATTGTAAATCACTTTCACTAAAATAATTAGGTGTTAACTGAAAATCTACATAATAACTATCAGTAAAACCACTAACCACTGGAGTAAAAGTAAGTCCACTTACTGTGTTACCGTTGTGTAAAATGGTTGAGTTACTGGTATCTATTCCACTTCCTGTCAAATCAGTGTAAACTACTCTGAAATCTGTGGGTTCACCTGTAGGATGTGTTTCTGCTATATAGAACGGCACATATATACCGTCCACTAAAACACTAAAACCAGATACTACTAGATGTTGATCATCGGTAGTAATAAAACTATATGTTCCGCTAATACTGTTTGGAGGAATAAAACTGTCAGAAGCTTGGATCCCAACCACAACTTCTTGATTAAACTCTAAAGTTTCTATAGGATCTATTTCATATCTAAACCCTCTACTTAAACCAGAAATAACAGTATTAGCATAATCTGTTACTAAATTACCACTTTGAACCACAATGTTTCCATCTACAGATAGAGTTACTGATCCGCCACTAACACCAGTATGATCGTCATGAAGCTCAAGAACAATGTTAGAATTTGGATCTACATTTATCTGTCCGGGGAATGGAGATTGGTTTAGAAGATATGGATCCTCTACATCAGGCCCACCTGAAATTGTAGCATTAATGTCCTCTAAGTCCCATGTTCTGAAAGTATACAAGTAGTTGCCGGAATTGACAGGTACGGCGCTATCCTCAGCTACTCCTGAAATAGTAACTGTTTCATACAAATCAAAGGGATCGTCTTTAATAAACTGCAGCTGGTATAAATTATCTGTTACTTTAGTAAAAAATGACTGCCCGTATCCTGAGGGTGAAACTGCGGCACCGTTTTCAACTACTTGATAGCTATTGATGTACAATTGAATTGTAGATTGGCTAATACCTGCTGCCACGTCAACAAGGTCTAAAGTGATTTCTGTATCTGGATCGTTAAAAATAGATCCAGACGTAGGTAGTTCATTTTCTATTACAGGACCAATTACATCTACTAAGGTTAACCCAACTGTTCCGCTAACTTCAACAAACTCCTCTAATATTAGAGTTCCTTCTGTATCATCAGTTTTTTCTACTAAGAACAAAGGCTGATATTTTGGTAAAGTCTCAAAAGGAGTATAGGTACTAAGCGTAGCAAACCCAATGACTTCACTATCAACACTATACAACAAAGGTCCTGTAGTGAGCCTCAAAGGAACATCAGTTTCTAGAATTAATTCTGATAATAATAAAGCTCCAAACAAATCTGTAAAAGCTGGTTTCTGTCTTAGAGTTACAATACGTTCAACTACATCAGACAAAGTTAAGGATGAGCTTGATTCAGCCAACTCTTCAAGATTTAATAATGATCCTAATTGTTCTATATCTGCAGATTGTAACGAGCTGCCTTCTGGTTCTACCTTATCTTCTTCTATTTTCGCACTAACATTGGCAGAAAATTTATCTAATAAAACCGTAGACGTTGTCGTTTGAATAGTGATTGGCATAGTACATAATACTTACATTAGATCTCTGTTATAGAAGCTTTTATAGTTACTGCTCCTGGTGTACTACCTGCAGTATATTGAGTATTAGCCTCACCGTTGCCGTCAGTAGTATCTGAAGGAGGTGCAACAGCTCCATCCCCTTGTATCACAGAGAAATTAACAGTCTTTCCTGAAAGAGCTTCCCCCCAAGCATTAATAACTTCTGCTGTAACATCAGAGGTATCACTTGTTCCTGCTCGAAGCGTAAAATCATCCACATTTACCGCAGCAAAAGCACTTTGATCTGAATCTGTATTAAAACTTAACAGTTCAGCATTTGAAGCTACTTCATAATTAAGAGAAGTTTGAGAAGACAAAGACTCCCCTAATATAAGGCTTGTTGAAGTAGGTACCTGCACAATAGTATAAATCCCATTATCAGCATAACCACTTTCGTTAATTATAATAATATCTCCAGGTTTAACATCAGCTGCATCAAAATCTTGAGACGAGTCAGTAAATAAGGTTGTATCATTTGCTACACCAGCAGTAGAAGTTATTTTTACAGTATTTACTTCTCCAAGGCCATGTTTTCTAATATAAAACAAACTATCATTATCATCAGACAACCAATACATTTGATACGGTCTACCCAAATCAGCTTGTTCTTCCCAGTCTGGTAAGTCTAAGAATACTTTTCTTGTTTGGGGAGTTGGAGTAGTAGAAGATGTTAATGTTTTAACTTGTAATTCGCTGGTAGGGACATCAAAATAAACATAAGCAAGAAATCCACCTTGCGTATCATTATAAGCAAAAGCATAAACATCATCAACTTCTATAACATCTTGACTTCTTGCTACCCCTACAGTATCTTCATCTACTAAACCAGCTATTGGAGAAGAAGGAGAAAAAGTATAAATATCATTTAATGCTTTAACATATAACAAAGTATTACTAACTGCCAGCTGTACTCCACCATTAATATAATCATTATAGGATTTAGTTGGATCGTTAATAATATTTAACTTCTCAACAATAGTCTGAACAATTTGTCCTTGTGCGTCTACTTCATCAATTGTAAACACAGGAATTGAAGGATAAACAGCAGAGCCAGAAGGGGTAAGAGTAAAATTGTCTCCAGTTACATTTATAGAAGCGTCTGTAATACCAAATATTTCAATTTGATCATCATCACTGTTAATAGTCTCATTAAATCCACCACTCTGTGTAGATGAATAATTACTACCACTGCGCTGAACGTTTAAAGTTCCAGAACTAGCTGCCCTACCAGTTCTTTCATAATCTATATCAAAAACAAAACTGTCGTTATTATTCTGTGCTGTATTAGCAGAAATCTGAAATGATATGCCTGAAGCAGTATACATTTCTCCTGTATCAGCAGGAGTTCTAGATCCTGTCTGAGAACCTTCCACAGTCCAATGGCCACTTAGAGTCAAGTAAGTCAGAGTCCATGTTTCAGTACCCTCGTAAGCATTTTCAAAATCAGGATAAAGATCTATCAGTTCAGCACTAGATGTATTATTAGAGAAATTTTCTACAGAAGCTTTGTAAAAACTATCTCCTCCTCTAGCAGTAACACCAATACCATATTTAAGCCTTCCTGTGTCAGAATCTAAAGCATGAATACCAAAGAAGGAACCAGAAGAGGTTAATAAGTTAATATCAAAATCTAATTCAGCTGTGTAATTACCTGAGACAACATAATTTGTGGTAAGCCTGCCTGTACCTTCTGTAGTTGCAAATATTAAATTATCATTAACAATAGATCTAATGAAAGTACTATCAATAGGATGTTCTGTCCATCGAATAGGATTGAATGAGGTTTCACCTGAAACTGTAGTAAAGTCGTCATCTGGACCAATGGATGCACCTCCTACTCCAGTATCATTAAATCTAGCAGTATAATATTTATTATTTGTCTTATCATAAGTTATATCCAATAGGTTATCTTCTTCCATGGCATGTCTGGAAGCCTCTGTGCCATCTACTCTAAAATATGCTATTTGCGGCGTAGGAACCGGTTGGACAACTATATCTGTAACACCATCAAAAAATATCGGATCACCACTTCCTAGCGTTACTGGAGTAATAAACCAGGTTCTTCCTTCGGGAGAACCTTCGGCAGCGCTAAAATCTATTGTATATTCGAATTGTTGTGGTGTTAAATCACTTCTGAACTGCCAAGAAGAATACACGCTAACAGTAATTAAACTCGCCTGTGTTTCAACAGTTCCAAAATCTCTTCTAACCCAAAACTTGTGAGTCCCTGTACCTTGAGTAACATCAATAAATGTTGTGGAATATAATTTAATCTGATTGGTTTCAACAGTAGTAGGAAATTCTACAGCAAAGTGGTAACCACCAGCACCTCCAACTCCTGTAGCAGTGTCATTATCAATATATTCTTCTCGTTCAACAGCACCAGAATAAGGACCGTTTGCCTGACTATTAATAGAAAAATGAAAACCTTTATCAGGTCTTAGAGTTTGAAATTCTGCTTTTATTAAGTCAGTACCGTTATGTAGAATTCGATCAGCTTTACTTTCTAAATCGCTGTTTATATTCTCGAAATCAATTCCGGTATTAGTTGAGTCTAGTAATCCTTGCTGAACTGCCATTCTTAATCCTTCCTATAAACTTTCGGTACTAGTGCATATATCACTGTTTTTCCATCAACTTCAAATTCTGTCGAGTCAATATGTAAGCCCTGTTCCTTTCCAAAAGCCTCTATACATATGTTAGCCTCTACTGGTATTAATACTTGACAATCTTCTGGATATTGATTTACAAATAAAATTCCAGCAGAATTGCCAATTTCAAAATTCCAAGAGTCTATTATCTCGTTTCCTGCCAAATCTTGAACTTTGATAGCAGCTGAGACCATAGACTCAAAAGCATACGGAATAGTAGTTTGATATAATACCTTATACACACCCGGAGTTATTTCTGTAACGGTGGGAATTACTCTTATTCCGTTTACAAACATATCAATTGTACTAGTATCAATTCCCGTCTCATTATCTGTAATAATTCCATATACATCCGTAGTAGATGGATTATTAACAGAAAAATTAGGAGGAAATCTCTCAGTTACAATCGGGGCTTTATAGTCTGCTACAGTTTCAAAAGTATAAATAGTACTGATAAGGTTCGGTGGGACATCTGTATCCAGTATGTAAATTTCTACTGTAACGGTGGATAAATACTCAAAATCGACAGGTGGATCGTAAAATAGTTCAAATCCTCCAGCAAAAGGAGTAATAGTTACATTAGTTGTAACATCTACACCATTAACCTTAAATATCAATGTATTTGGATCTAAAGGTATGGCTCCAAAACCTACTATTCTTACCAAAATATTTGTATCAACTGGATTTTTAGTACTAAAAGGCTCAGGAATAGCAAATATTAAAAATTTATATTGTTGTACTTCTATAGGCTCTGTCATTCTTTCAGATTGTACAAGGGGCATTTCGGAAATACCAGAAATAGATTGTTGCACTAAATAGGTTAGTTCATCTATAATTATTTGAGTTAGCTGCATAGCACCATAGCCTGAGGGTGTTTGCTGAACTAAAGGCATTTCCGATTCAAAAGGAGTTTGAGTTATATAAGTTATTCCAGAGCCTGTAACTTCTTGAGAGACCTGAACAACAGAAGGTATATCCTCAACCTGAACGATATTACCATCACCATCTATAGAAGGGATTTGAACAAACAATGTTTCACTTTTAATACTACTTCCTACATCAGTTACTGTAATTTCAGGTAAATCGTGTTCTAGTCCAGCCCCTGTAACATAACGAGAAATACCTTCTCCTTGGGAGTCTGTTATAAAAGACTCAAACCCTGGCTCAATATATCCAACAGGATCAGTTTCAGTTACAGTAACAGCCCTACCTACCACAGGTATATCATATTGATCTCTAACTTTAACAGTAAAATTAGCTTCAGAGCCTTCTCGAAATAAAAGGGATCTATCATCGCGGGTATGTGTTATAGTAAATACACGGTTAGCAAAAAACTCCCTATCTACATTGTAAGTATCCCAAGATTCTGTTAAGTAGTCTCCACTGCCGGAATCAAAATAAACTAAAAAATCTTGTAATTTTAAAACAGAAGTTGAATCAGCGGTTATATCATAAACTTTAACAATATCTTTTTTATTAGGTTTTACATTAACTAAAATCAAGGAAGTTTGAAAACCACTATTTAACCCAAAAGGCCGATACTGTAATAATTGTGTACCTCTTACAAATAAAAAATCTCCATTGGTTTTAACAGTAGCAGCTACTACATTTTTCCACTCTAAACCAGATCTTATTCCAGTAAGAGCGCCAAATTGAGTACTAATTCGTAGTAAGCTTCCATTATCAGGATCTGTTCCATTATAATTATTATAAAGCCAAATATCTTTTAAGTATTTTACTTGATCCCCTACCAAATAACTAAACTGTAAAGGGGTAGTAAATGTAACTACATTTCCTACAATAGATTGTACTATTAATTCTTCTCTATCTCCTGCAGTATAATTACTTGGTCCTAGATATACATGATCTCCGGTAGTAAGATAATCTACGTTATCAAACGTAGCAGATGTATTACCAGAAGTAACAGTAAAAGATAATTCCGTAGTATATGTCTGAACTGACATGGCCTCCGAATCGTATACTGCAAATCCGCCATTTACTAAAGTTATCTCGTTTCCTATTCCTAACTGTTTAATAACTATATTACCGTCATAAAACCATTTTTCTATAGAGACACCCAAATCGCCTGCTGTTCCTAGTTTAGTTAGGGTAAAAAAATAAAACCCATCGTACTCTACACTAATAACCTCATTTTTAAGATTCGTGTCTAATGGGGCGATGTCGATAGTAGTACCTCCAGGATAGGTCTTCACTACTAAAGTATCGTTTTCATGATCAAAACTATAAATTCGCCCAGGATCTGGACCAAAAGTTATATTCGGATAATCTAATTCAACATTCTCAAACACCATAACTAATTCGGTACTTTTTCACCCTTACATAAATTATCTGTTTCCCATAATGGTTGTATATTCTTATAATTAGCCGCAATAAGAAATTCCTCTCTATTAGAAAGATCAAATGATCTTAGCGGTAAGATATGATCAAGATGCCATTTATCTTTTCCACGTCCCCAATTATTCCAAGTCATTCCTGGTTCAAACAAACTCTCTATATAATCTTTAAATTCTAATATACTACATCCTAAATCTTTGACGGCAGATCCTGATTTTTGATCTATTTTTATAGCTTTTACCGTCCGTTTTCTTAAATTACTAGAAAGTCTACACTGTATATCGGTCTTCTGCCTAAATCTTTCTCTTGTATTTCTTTTCTTTTTGTTTTCAGGATTTCGTCTATACTTTTTATGATAGGATTTAATCTTTTCTATATTTTTATTATAATAGTCTTTCTGATAACTTAAAACCTGCAATCTATTAATTTCATAATATTCTTTAGATCTTTTTACTATACGTTCTTTATTTTTTAAATGGTAAGATTTTTGGGAAATTTTAGACGCTGAGGTGGATCTTAGTTTTTTTCTACACGCTTTACAACAAAAATAATATCCATCTTTTTTACTTTTGTCCCTGCTAAACTCTAAATAATTTTTTATCTGTTTGCATTTTGGACAATACTTTTCATTAATTTGCATCGTTATACTTCTGCGGTTATTGTAACAAGATTAGAAACAGTTCCTGCTCTATAGTTTACAGTAGCAATACCTTGTGCATTAGTTACAGCACTTGTAGGTATCATAATACCGGCTGGGGTTCCTGTTGTATCACTGTCAGTAAAGTCTACTGTAAGAGACGGCATAGGATCGTCAAACTGATCATGAACAATAGCTCTGATTGTAGCTGTTGATACACCATCTGCAGAAATAATTGCTGGTGTTGCTGTTAAAGAAATAGAAGCAGGTAGTCTCTCTAAAGTACTAAGTTGATAGTTATATTCTGGATCTCCAGGTAAAGTCCCCCACACCTCAAGAGTATCCGTTGCTCCTATACGAAAAGTTGCTTCCAGTTGAAACCTAAATAGAGTATTATATTCGTGTGTTAATTCATAGACTCTGATAACACTATTATCTGGTCTCTGGTTATTCTGGGTAGCACTTTTTATGATAGTTTTAAAATCTGGATCGCTGTCTTGAGTCTCTATAAACAACAAACTAGTTTCTTTCATGTAAACCAAATAATCTCTAGCATCTACCGTTCCTGGTAAATCAGTTAAATAGCTAGCTGCATCTACATCTTTAAATTCATTACCTGCTTTTTGAGCTACTAGAGTAGTAGAGATATCTTTAATAACAAATGAAAATAGTTGACCTGATCCGTCTACTTCAGGGTCACTAGGTCTGTATTGATTAAAAAACCAAACACGATCATTAAAACTAGCAGGATCCCCCGTTTCATATGAATTAACCAAATTAGACGTCATGACTAAATATTCATCATTTGTTCCAGAAGTGGCTAGGACAGTAACTTCTTCACTTAAACCCTCAAATCCAACAGCTGTTGATGGCCCTAGATATACAATATCACCAACATCACTACGCAAATTTCCATCTACGCCTACATTAATCACTGGTTGGCTTTGACTAGCTGAACCAGAAAGGGTTAAATGGAAATGTTCAATAGCGAAAGCGGAACTATCATATTTTTGGGAGGCTGTTTCTGTAAATTCATATTTTCTTTGGTGTTTTAAAACAAACTCTTCAATTTCCCAACGTCTAATAATTATATCATAACTGCCAGAGGGATTTTCTAAGGTCCAGAATGATCTTCCATCATGCTCTAAAGAAACAACAGGGTTATCAACAGGAGTATCAAGGGGGTAAGAAAAAGCATTGGTTCCATCGTCTGTTTTTTTGAAAAGAACAGCTGCGTTTGAATCTATATGATAAAAATATCCATCTATTCTAACAACATTTGGAGATATAATTCTTAAATTTTCCCTACCCACTGATAATTAACTCCTTTTTACTAAAAAATGTCCCATACTATAACCCTACCAGTAATAAAATAGTATAGTTCTTAGCCTTGTTTTGCTACTTAAATAATAGGAAATTAACTCATTTTTTCAGTTTATAATGAATTGGAATCTCCTGTCCTGCCCTTTTTACTGTTATTACAACCATGTCAAGTTTATCTAGACCGTCTACAGTAAACGCAGTAAATAATTCTGTAACTCCGACAAAGTCAGTTAAGGGCATGCCGTTTACTTTTGTTATTATATCCGAGTCGTCTATACCGATTTCTTTAAAAATACTATCTGGTCCAAAACCATATACTAAAATACCTTCTTCGTGTATTTTTGATCTCCCGGTATTTAAATGGTATTGCAAATCACCAAGAACTTCTTCTGCCAACTTTCTATCAATTTCATAATTCCTAAATGATGTTTCTCTTATACCTTCCCTACGTTTCTTGTGAGTTATATCTACTATTAACTCTTTTTCAATCTTTTCTATTTTCTTCTCAACGTCACTAGCTTTACCAGATAAATACAACCTATACTTAACATTATTATTAACTACATCAACATGGTGCACTCCTATTTCTACAACCTCTGCTACCTTAAAAGCTAAATCATTAACTTCAAAAACATCTTGCTTGCCCGTTCTTTTATCTTCTAAAATAGTAAATCTCTTTTTTGCGTCTTTAAGGTTATAATGAACGCCAACTAGCCTTAAAGGTAATGTATTAACCTCGTTGATATCAATAAGATCTGTACTGCTACCAAATATATTCCTATGGAGTATAGTAAATTGGTATTCTGCTAATGTAGTTTTTCTTTCAAGTCTCTCAGGAGTTGCGTTATAGTTAATACCAACAGTAGGCAAACTATCGCTATTAGAATAGTTAAATGCGATTTCTCCTATCCTGTAGGAAAATAAAATTATATTTATTAAACAAAAACCTCTAATAAAGGCACTAATTTTCCTACTATTCCAATTTGCGGGGTGGTACCCATGTGATTTTATATTCGTTATCAATTCCTGTAATTCTAAGATCATTGCTAACATCAATATTGTTAACTCTTAATTTTATAGTGCTAGGATCTATTCCTACTGTAGGAAATGCATCTCTAAGATGTAATCTTACATTTGCATGTATAGAAACATCTTCTTGGTTATTGTTAGGAGAAAGATCTAAAAGATAAGGAGCACGATCATCTTCTTCTAGAGTTCCCCAGTCTATTTGCGGGGCTATAATACTAATAGCATTACGTATTTCTTCTGTAAGAGTATCCTCTGTTACGCCGTTTATATAAACAGGATCGATCTGATCTCCATTACTATCATTTATATTGGTTTCCATTCGAAGAACCCAGATTACCTCACCATCGACAGTCTCCTGCAAATCTACTTGTTCAAGTATACCAGTTATAATAACCCTTCTTCCTCTTGGAGCCTGTGAATTAAACAAGTTTACTGTAAATTGAGCCATATATTATTCCTTAACTTTAAATCCTATTAATTCTGGAATGGAACCTTCTGCGAGCTTGTAACAAAATTTACAATCATGTGGTCCGTTTTTTGCAACACGAACTAAATAATAAGACGCAGTATGTGGATTATATCTCACTAAACTGCCACAAATATCACATTTGTAAATATAAGCTGAAAGGTGTGGAGGAGTTTTAATCTTAATCAATTATGTAAAAATCCTCCTAGGGAGATTATTCTCCGCTGCAGTCCTTGTTTGCATCACATCCATTTGGTGTACTTGATGGACACCCTTTACATTCTCTTTCTATGACTGGGTTTTTCGTATTCGGATTACTAAAAACAAAACCTTTAATAGGTTGTCCGTTTTCGCCAACGCCTTCCTTAACATCAACAGTAGTCCCCCTCATCAGTAAAGATGAATTACCATCTACTATAACAGTAAAACCATTATCTAAGGTAGTAACACAGTCCGGTGCATGTACTGTTTCTACTTGATATTTATAAACACCTTGTCCCTGGGTATTTTTTCCAAAGACCATAGAAAATTTTACAGTTTTTCTATCTAGTCCTTCCTTTTTTAGCTGGTCTAATAGAAAGTCCTGAGCTGCCTTGGTAAGCGTCACTGGAAATTCATCTTTTGGTTTCTGATCCGTCATAAAATAATTTCTCCTTCCATCATTTCACCTTCTGTTATATCATCCAACGCTGTTATCAACTGCCGGGCTGAGTTTTCCCAAGTAAATTTCTCTTTAATCTTACTGGGATTAAAATTCTTCATTATGTTATCATAGTTTGTATAAGCATAGTGCATTTTCTCTTTTAGTTCATTAAAGTCAGGAGATACCCAATTTCCTTTATTTGGATCTCTAAACCAAACACCATCAAATGCTGGTTCTTCTTTTCCATTAAACAATAATAAATCCTGCGGATATCCTAGTTCTTTAGTCGTATATTCTGTATGCCCTGTTTCAAATGACGCAATTGAAGGAAGATTTCTAACAATACCTTCAAATAAATCTAAATTCCACCCTTCTCCTCTGGACGGATAAACACCCATATGGCTCCTCAAATACAACTCATGTAGTTCTTTTTTAGATAGTCTAGTCCTTGGTATTTCTACAATAGCATTTCCTTTAATGGCTATCATTCTTGTCTCATCGGTAGCGTTAGATACTAGTGTAAGACCAAGGGCTTTGAGCGCGTTGCCTATAGTTCTAGTAAAATGCTGATCAAACGGATTAAAACAATGTACAATCAAACGTGTCTCTACTTTCTCTTCGGCAAAAACCTCAACATAAGATTGAATAATCTCAGCTGAGCATTTTCTCATTTCATATTTGCCAACATGTAAAAAGGTAAAAACAGGGGATTTTTCATATGTTACATCATCTGAAAATTCCTGCCCTGCTTCATTTACTACATAAATAGGAACCCCGTCTCCTATATTTTCACGCATAACTTTTGCACCCCAATGTGTGGTAACAAAAATCGCATCCATCTGCCTAAGATCGTGAACAGCCTTAGGTACAAGTTTAGAAGTTTCCCAAACTGGGTACGCTATAAGTTTTGACCCACTTAAATCGTTCATTTGAATTTCATGCCAAATTTTAACACAAGGAGCTGACCTATCCCAGTTATTTTTTGATAGTTTGTTGGTCAGTTTAATCTCTTCTTCACTAAGCTCCCCTGTGCGCTGACCACTTATATACGAAAGAAAGTAATCACTGTACCCTAACTTAGCTAAACCACTAATTATACCTCTAGCATGAATCCCGTATCCCAAATCATTAATGGGTGCTAATAAATTTAATTTAAACATATGTCTATTATAGATTATCTATTCAAAACCGTCAATTTATGTTAAATTTTTCTTGACATTAAGCTAGGTATATGAGAGAATCTTTAGATGGAATACACATTCTAGAATAAAAATTCTAGCACTAAAAAGAAGAGGAAAAGTATAAATGGAAGAAGTTACTTTTACGAACGTTCGGAGCCAATTACCGGTAATGGACGATGGTGCTAATAACTCATCAAAAAAGTATATTTTGAAACGACACAAAAAACCACGATTGGTTGTGATGAGTTATAAAGAATATCAGGAATTAGTTACTAAGACAGGTTCAAGCGCTGTTGTAGACGTTACTCCTGATACAGAAGATACTGATTTTACAGTTACATAATAGAACACCATTTTTGACCGGTTAAAAAGAAAGCCCACTTAATTACTATTAATTAGGTGGGTTTTTGTTTTATATTGATTAGTTGATTAAAAGTTTTCAGGCATTCCAAAAAGAGAAATAAGCAAACAATGCGTTTCAGCTAACTCCAAAGCTTTTGTTTTTGCTTCCTCTAATTCGGTATCTTTAAAGAAGTGTTGTTCTCCACTCATGGTGAATATATCATCAGACCATTTACTATTATCCCAATCAAATTCCTCTTCATCATATAAGTCACCCTCGACAATATTACACGTCCATGGATCACTATGTCTCCATCTAAGATATATTGTATAAATTTTATCGGAATATTCTACAAGTAGGTAGCACTGTGAGGGACACCAGATTAAATGATCTACCCAACCTCTAACGATTTTCATTTTTCTTTTTCTTCTTCTTATTAACTTTTAGTTTCTTCTTCACTGCTTTAGCATGTTCATAAATGACTAAACGTGATTGTAGTACAACGGTTGGTATAGACCACTGTAAAAAATTACATCTTGAGCACCTAAGACATACTTTACCAGATTTCCTATGAACTTTCGGTACTAATTTTATATTACATCGTCTGCATAATAATGGCCGAACATATTGAAAGCTCTGCCATAGACGGACTTTGTTAATAATGTAATCGTTCTTACGCTTGGTCTGGGCGTCAATAAGAAAAGGCTTCGATTCGTCTGTTGTCAATAAATTGTACATCTCCAAAAAATACTAAATATAATTTTATCTTGTTATAGTTAAATTGTCAACCTAAATTACTAAAAAAATTACGAAGTCATATTAGAAACGACTTCGTAATTCCTATTAGTTTAATATGTAAATCTCTAAATTCGTTAACCAGAGAAATCAATTTGAACAGCAACTGTTCTTAAAATAGCACGAACAACTTCATCAACATCTCTGTAGGGAGAAGCTAACGATGAGTCAGCATCACGCTCAAAAATATTCTGCACAACTGATCCACTTGCGTATGTATTAGATAACGCACCTGAATATGTAAGAAGGTTGTTACCTGATACTGAAGTAGCTACAAAATATTCTCTATTTGTGCCATCATAAATTGTAAAAGCATCTCCTGCACTTAAATCTGTAACATCATCTAGAGGAATCACATCACCAACACCTGATGGTGAGGTGGTTGATCCTGTTAGTTGGGCTTCTGTTACCAGTTTAGAACTAATTTCCTCGCTAGATGTAACAATATCTAATCCTAGAGTAGCAGTAACATCGTTACTGGCTCCAGCTGTTATAGATATACTTGATTTACCAGTTCCTGTAAAACTTCTAGCAAGAGATCCGCTAATAATAAAAAGCTTGCCATTTTCAAAACTAACAATAGCGTTTAAAAATGCCAAATTGCCTTCTTCATCACCACCTGTAGCAGCTAACAAATTAATTTGAGTTTGCAAATCATCTGCTACATCATCCCCTGTTAAACCACTTCCCTGAGTGAGACTAACGCTTCTAACAGTAGATCCATCTATGGAAATTTGTAGAGTATCGTTGCTCGCTCCAATAGTAAATGGGGGAGATTGAAACCCGGAACTCCGAACATAACCTGACTTAAAATACTCAATTAAAACAGGATCAATGGCGACATCGCCAGCGGCTGTAGTGGTAGTTCCTGGGGTAGCGGTAAGAATATATCTCTCGTCACCTTCCGAATCAACAGTAACGACTTTCTCTAAGTCCAATGTAGCTTCTTTATCAGTTACTGTAGGGAAATCTAGATTTCTAATACTTTCCGTTACGGCCATTTATTTTTCCTACCTCGGTAATTTTTTAAATACTAGTATTCTTGGAATCTTGTTCCTGAGCATATAGATATTGGTTCTAGTGTCTCAGTATAAATATATTGACCACCTGAAATAGTTAAATTATTTATACTTTGATCTATTTCAGTAACCGCAGTTCCTAGATAAAATGAACAATAGTTAGAATTACATCTATATGCGGAACCAGTTCCCGTAGGACCCGAAATCAAATCCATACGACCCTGAGTATCCAGATGATCAGTCTGTTCAGCAACAGGGATTCTTTCTGTAATGTCTGTTGTGCTGTAAGGGCAACGACGATGTTCGTACTTGCCTTTACGTCCTACATAAGTCTTAATAACCTTAGGAGCACGTACCATAAACAACAAGACCTCTTTTAGTTAAATAGTACAAATTAGGTTATCTCTCCTTGGGAGAAATTTAGACATTCTAATTTAGTTTTTGTAAAGTCTACCAGTATGGGATACCATTTTTCTAATATTTCATTTGATAGATTTTCTTCAGGCAGACAAGCTATAAACAAATACTCATCATTTTCATCTCTTTTTATAAACCCTATTCCGAGTTCGTTTATTTTCTCGTTAAGATAAGAGATTTCTTTTTTATATTGATCTTTAAAATCCACACCTTTTGGTAAATATTTGGGCTTATCTATATAGATATTATTACCACTTAATAAATTCCTATTAAAATAATCACGAATCTTACGTAGTTTTGCTAGTTCGTGGCCCACAGTAGTAAAAGTTATATGGAACATGCTGCCGTCGTCAGATTTCATCCACGCCCACACATCAGACACAGCCCAATCCCATACTTTCCCTCTGGTCTCAGGATTCCACTCCAGAGGCTCTATATGGCTCTCTAAGAGCACTTTCTCTCTTTTGCCGCCCTCAGCCACCAATACTCTATTCTCTGGATTTAAAGGGGGATTATGGAAGAATACATTATAACCAGTAGGTTGAACAGGATGGTTTTTATATTTTTCAAAATCTATTTTAGCTTGATCTCGATCTAAGTCTACCTCAATAATATGCATATCAGCTGCTGAAGTCATAGGGTTCATTCAGGCTGTCATATAACATTGATGGGTATACCATAAGATAATTTCCTGCCTGTCTTTCCTCTTCTGTTTGATCTGTACAATCTATTAATAATTTGTCTGTGTCTTTTATTTTGTCTAAAAGACCTACATTCTCGTCATGGAGAATAATTTTGTCAAATTTAATAGAACCTGTTTCCTGGATTTTTACTGCATCCCAACTTAACTCTACAATATAAAATTCTTCAACTCTAACAATAAAATGATTTGTAAAATCTAATCTAAGACTACCAGCTTGCTCTAATTCAACATAATCTTGAGTCACTGGTCCTGTAAATTCCACATCAATTAACTCAACTTTACCATTACCTACTCTATCTACTTTATTCCAAGTAACCCAAAGCTTATTAGATTCCTGTACTTTCCACCTTAAATCAATAGACATTTTTTACCTCTCTTTCTAGTTTAACTTATAGTATAACATTTTACAATGGGACATATCAAGTGGTAATTATACTATTCTATTATAGGGACTACTATAAAATCAGGAGATTTCTACTTATGTCTACCGGACTTCCAGCTGGAACAATTAAGGTTTTAAAAGTTGACGATAATGACAACTGGATAGAAGATTCCCTAACAGAAGAAGACTTTCCTGCAATGGTAACAACCACTGGAACACAAACTATCAGTGGAAACAAAACTTTTGCAGAAAATGTTGGAGTTAGTGGTACTCTATCAGCTAATCAAGGTATTACCTACATTCAAGATGAGGATATTTATTTAGAGGTTCAAGATAGATTTCTTACTTTAAATAATGAATTAACTGGTGCTCCTAGTGAAGATGGGGGAGTAGAAATCAACAGAGGCTCTTCAACAAACAGTAGGCTTTTGTGGGATGAGACTGACGAGGTTTGGAAAGCTGGAATTTCAGGAAATGAGGGAGCATTGTTAGCTTCCGATTATTGGTCAATCAATTCTTCTGGTTATTTACTTTTTTCTGGTACTACTGCACAAATTAAAGCTGATACATCATCAGAATCAAATACTAAAATTCTAGAATTATGTGGTGGTGGTGCAAGTAATTCAAATTGGGGTGCCTATATAGAACTTGCAGGAAATGAGCATGCAGATACAGGTAGAGCTAGGATTGTTACTGGATCTGGTGGTGGAGAACTAGAACTCTTAGCTATGGGTTCCGGTAAAGGAATAAATTTCTATACTCATGGAGAAACAACCGATCCTAAATGGCAAATGCTCTCTTCTGGGCACTTAAGATACTTAACCACTACTAGTAAAATCATTGCAGACACTTCGGATGGAAGTGACAGTAAAAGAATTTATCTATGTGGTGGGGGAGATTCTGGTTCAGGTAGAGGGGCATATTTCATAGCTATTGGAAATGAGTATACCTCTAATGCGGGTAATGCATATATGCTCTCTGGAGATATAAGTGGTGCTGAGGTTTATATAAGAAACGCTTCATCAGATGGAATAATAAGAATTCAAACAGGTGGAAGTAATGACAGGTGGAAAGTAACTTCAGCGGGTTATTTACAAAGCATTTTATCTCATGGAGTTATTGGAACAGATACTTCTGATGGTTCTGATACTAAAATACTTCAATTAATGGGTGGTGGGGCAGTAGATAGCAATCCACACACTAGAGGTGGTTATATTCGTTTACATGGAAACGAACATACAAACGCAGGATATGCCCAGTTTTTTTCTGGCAATGCGGCAGGGAAATGTCAAATTGGTACTCGTGGATCTGGTGATTTTGAACTATGGTCAAATAATTCTTCTAAGTGGGTTATAAATTCCGACGGAGATTTATATCCAACTACTCATCAAACTTATGATATAGGTAAAAACGGAAATCAGCCCCTTAATGTAATGTGTAGGATTTTAAGAAATTATGAAAATTCTACAATGTACATTATACAAGACGCAACTCAACAGTTAATCTTTCGTACTGATAACACCAACCGTTGGGAAATAGGTGGAACTTCTGGAGCATTTTATCCTACCACTAATAACACCTATAATATTGGACATAACTCCTATAGATGTAATTCGGTATACTCAAATAACTATTTACCATTCACAGGGATTCACTTATATCGGCTTAAAAATGGTGAAACTCCTAATGCAGGGGACGCTGTTAAACTAGTTAACGAAGAGTTAGAAGTTTGCTCTAGTGAAAAAGATCCTACTTGTCTAGGAGTTTATGCTGGAACTTCTATAACCACTGCTTCAGGAGGGGCTAAAGATAGCCTTGGTAATGTAGTTGCTTCAGGGGTTGAATTATATGGGGTAGCAGCTGTTGGAGACGCTAAAACAGAAGAATTACCAGGGGTTAATGTGTGTAATGAAGGTGGGGACATCTCAGCCGGTGATTATTTATGCACTGCTTCTGGTTATAATGGACACCTTAAAAAACAAGATGATACTTTAAATCATAATTATACCAAATTTCTAGTATTACAAGATGTAACATTTAGTGGAAGTTCTACCGCTAGTGGGGTTTATGGGTATTTTATAAATTAAAGAAGGATTGGAAAATGACACAGTTTAAACTATATAGAAGTACCGGGTTTGTAGAAACCAGTGGAAATCAAACTATCAGTGATAATAAAACATTTACTGGTACTACCGTCTTTAATACAATTAGTGGAACAATAACCTATTCCCCTTCTGAATTTAAAATTATAGCAAATACTGAAGATGGATCCGATACATCTAGGGTAATTTTAGGAGGAGGTGGAGAAGCCGGAGGCTCAAGAGGAGCTACATTATATATGCATGGAAATGAACATTCATCTTTTCCTGGAGAAGTATACTTGTATGGAGGGGACGCAATAAACGGTCACATACATGTACAACCTAGAGGCTCTTCAGCAGAATTACGATTATATTCCTCAAATAACTTACGTTGGAAGATTAACACTGACGGTAAATTAGAAGGACAACAAACCGGCAATGAGATAATTACTAGTACCTCTGATGGTTCTGATACAGCTTACTCCGCTATTTGTGGTGGTGGGAATGCTTCTAATAGTAGGGGAGCATTACTGTCTGTCTGGGGTAATGAAAGCGCTTCTAACGCAGGTTCAGCATTTATCTATGGAGGGAATGTTGCTACGGGTCACATCTATATACAAGCTAGGCATGCTTCTGCTAATGTGTATTTGGCCACCTCTAATACCACAAGATGGAGAGTTGAACCAGCTGGTGATTTTATGCCATTGTCAAACGGTTCATATGATATTTGTAGATCGGCCTGGAGAGCTAAAGAAGTTTGGAGTAATTCCTATCTGCCATTTACAGGCGCACACGCTTATAAACTAAAAAATGGAGAAAATGTATTGGCAGGAGATGCAGTTAGTCTGGACTCAAATAAAGAACTTATACTCTGTTCTGGTATTTCACAAAGTTCTACTTGTATTGGTCTATATACAGGAAGTTCCCACATAGCTGATGGTGATACAATAGATAGTTGCGGAAATACCGCCGTATCAGGCACAACACTATATTCTGTAGCTGCAGTGGGAGATAATGTTTCTGGAAATTTAAATGGTTTTAAAGTCTGTGACGAGGGTGGATCTATTTCAGCAGGGGATTTACTGGTTACGTCTTCTGGGAACCCTGGTTATCTTAAAGCTCAGGGAGATGATACTATAAAATCTTATACTGTGGGTAAAGCTTTAGAAGATGTTACATTTAGCGGAGGTGTAGCTAGTGGAATTTATGGTATTATTTGCTGCGGTTAGGTTAATTACGTTTTAATCCTATTACTGAAAGTACTTACATCATTAATTATAGGAGTATATGGAATGGCTACGCTTGCCTGCCCATCAGTATCTCCTGGTCCTTTACCACCACCAACTGAAGAAACTATACCATTCTTAGTCACATTAGCCTGACCCACACCCGGAAATCCAGCAGAAACACCCATAGAAGTGCTTTCTACAGTATTACTAGAAAAATTTACTCCAGTATTATTTTCTGGTTCTGTGCTAGAACCCAAAGCTACACCTCTAAGAAATAATGCCTCATAAATCACGTTTAGGTTATCATCTAAATATTGTGGAGCTGAAACAAAAGACCAATTTTCTACACCATAGGTATCTCTAGTTTTAGTATATGTATAATTACTAACATAAAAATTACCATTAATGGATGCTCCTGTAACTGCTGAACCACAAAAGCCAGGATCTACTTGTAATAATACAGAATCCGCTGGTTCACAGTTAACAGAGTTCGCTGTAGATTTAGACGGCCCTGGTGAATAAATACTTATACTAACACTAATTTGAAGATTAATAATAGCATCATAAATAGGATTTTTGTTAGAAAGTTGATACAAAATCTGTCTCTGGTTGTTTGTAGAAGTGTTAACAGAAAGAGCGTTATTAAAAGGACTAGAAACGTTTGTATCTGTACTTATGATAAATGCCATATTAAATATCTATTGGGCTATAAGGAATTGTAGCCTGCCCACTTCCATCCTCTGATCCTTTATTAGTTGTTGAACCTCCTACTCGATCAACAACACCTAATATTAATTTATTTGCTCTACCTGTTCCAGGATTACCTGCTGATATATTAGCAGAAACACCAGTAGTCTGCCCTGTAGAGTTTAAAACAATCCCAGTATTTAAATTCTCTGTTGTCTGCCCATCAGCAATACCTCTGACCATAACTTTTGTTCCAGTGCCTGTCTGCCCTCCTGCAGTAAATGTCGTTACAGGTTTATCCACTAATGTCCAACTTTCTTGTCCGAATTGATTTACATCTTTTGTAAAAGAGTAAGAACTAACAAAAAAATTTCCATTTAAACTTAAACCACTATCTATAGGACCGCACGCGCCAGGGTCAAAAGAAAATTTAATAGTATTAGCATCTGTACAAATTGGTGTTGGAAGTACACTATATATAGGACCTCCGCCATATCTAGTTAATGATGCTTGGTTTTGTAGTCTACGAATCTCTGAAAAAGGAGATGAAGACCCTAATACTGGCAATCTCTGAATTTGAGGAACAGCATTTACCTGTACAGAAATAATACCTCTGGTTTTAGATGATGTTCCAAATATAACATTAGTAGCACTAGAAATAATAAATACCATAGTTTATAAATCTGGAATGGGAGAATATGGTATAGACACACTGGCATTTCCAGTAAATCCATCAAATTTTCCAGTGCCCCCACCTATTTGATCCATAATACCGAATGTGACATCATCAGCAGTACCAATTCCAGGAGAACCGGCAGTAACGGAAATCTCACGCCCTGTCACAGTACCAGCAGAAATCCTAGCACCGGTAGTTTGACCTATGGTTCCATCTGGAGTAGTCTGACCTTCGGCAACTCCCCTAATCATTATAAAATCTGCTCCAGTAGAAGGTATAGGTCTCGTAACCATTGACCACGATTCTTGCCCAAACCCTTGAACATCTTTCGTATATGAATAAGAATTAACAAAAAAATCATCTTGGAAATTTACACCAGTTCCAGTACCACAAGCATTTGCTGTAATTTGTATATCTAACGAATTAGCATCTTGACATAATGTAGAAGCAACTACAGAATGTGTAGGACCTGGTCCATACCGTGTAATAGATAACGTTTTTTGATCGATTGTATTTGTATCAAATGGAGTTGTATAACCAAGGTCATACAGTCTTTGAATCTGCGGACTTAATGAAAGGCTGACAGAAATAATACCTCTCGCTCCCAATCCAGTAACAAATGTCGCAGATGATATAATAAAAGCCATTCCCTTACCCCTTCTTTATTTTTAAAAGAAGAAAAAACACGGAGGGATTTTTATAAATCCCTCACGTGTTATAAAAATTTACTTGGTTTAGAAGCTCGCTATTGCTGTTCGTCTCCAAGCAGAACCGGTGTAAATATAAGCGAAATCGTCGTCCCAACGAATTTCTCCTTCAACACCGCCTTGCGTATCAGCACTATTTGCAGGTGCTACACCTGAAGCAACTGCCAAACCAGCGCTAAAGGTCTTTTTACCTGTGGCCGTTTCTGCATTGGCCAAGTGCATCAATGTAGTAAGTTCTGCCTCATTAACAGTAACTAACGATTCTACACTACCTGAAAGAGTAGCGTCTAAGCCGTTACCAAAATCAAGAACTTGAATTCCTGAACCAACAACGACACCGTCATCTTCAACAGTGACATTGGCAGCTTCGATACCAGATGAAACTTGAGCATCTACATACTGTTTTGTAGCAGCGTGTAAAGCAGCAGTAGGATCTGCCGACAGGGTTAGGAACCCAGTCATAGTATCGCCACTTTCGTTTACAAACTGTCCTTCTGCAAAACCAGAATACGTAGAAATATCAGAATCAATTTCACTAGATAAACTACCTGATATAGTATCTACATAGTTCTTATTAGCAGCATGTCCACTTGCTGTAGGATCTGCCGACAGGGTTAGGAACCCAGTCATAGTATCGCCACTTTCGTTTACAAATGCACCTTCTGCGTAACCAGAGTATGAAGAAATATCAGAATCAATTTCACTAGAAAGATCACCTGAAGCTGTTTCAAGTTCACTTCTAAGAACGATAACATCATCATCTGCACTGAAAGAACCAGAAATACCCGCTACCCATCTATCCAGAGATTCGTCCCAAAGTAAATGAGCGTCTGCTGAAGAACCACGTTCAATAGCAATACCTGCATCTACACTAGGAGTACCAGTAACTGTTGAATTAAGAACAACAAGATTATCCTCAACTAACAATTCCTCTGTATTCAATGTGGTAGTAGTACCAGTAACAGTTAGATCACCATCAATCTGAACGTCACCATTAAAGGTAGCGTTATCAGAAAAGGTTTTCTGCCCGCCAACTGTCTGGTTTCCAGTAAGAAAAACAACAGTCGTGAATTCAGATTCATCAACGGATATCTCAGCTTCTGATGAGCCACTAGCTGCAACATCAATAGCGTGTCCAAAGTCAAGAGTATTGGCTCCAGATACTACTATAGAGTTATCATCTTTGACTGCAACAGTTGACGCTTCAATACCAGACTGCACAGCATCGTCTACATAGTTCTTATTTGCAGCATGTCCGCTTGCTGTAGGATCTGCCGACAGGGTTAGGAACCCAGTCATAGTATCGCCACTTTCGTTTACAAACTGTCCTTCTGCAAAACCAGAATACGTAGAAATATCAGAATCGATCTCACTAGACAAGTTACCTGACAAAGTGGAAAGAGCAGAATCCACTGCGGCCTGGTTACCTGAAATAGTAAATTGAGAGGCCGTAACATCAACAGAAACACCATTGGCTCCTGATAAAGTTAGATCTCCTTCAACAAACTTAGATCCATCCCAACGCTTCTCGATTCGAGCATTAGTTGTGTCTGAGAAAGTCATATTATATACTTACCTCTTATATTTTGTAGCTACTTTGTTCTAGAAAATAACCTAGATTATCATAAGAGCAATTTTTAACAAATTGCCTGATTATCATTGTATTCTATAGTATGGTATGTCTAAAAAAATTAACAAAACTATACCCTATGGCCACAGATAGGACAAATAGCACTCTTGGACACTAAGGTATTACAATTAAAACACTGTCTAGTAGTTAATGTTACTCTAGTCTTACCTCTTTTAATAGCCCCATAGTTAACTTTTCTGACTACCTCAATTAATTTTTGTTCGTCTTTAGAAATTTTTGGAGTTCTATTACCTTTACCACAACATCCCATTATATAAAATTACCTCGTTTACTTTTTTAACACGCTATTCCGATAAAGGAAATTCTACTTTCATTATAATCAGTTCCTTGTAGTTCTGATTCGACTATACCGTTAATAGTCCCAGTGAAAGTTCTACCGTTTATACTGAAGCTTGTCTGCCCCTGTATACTTCCTAAATCTGACTTATGTACAAATACAAAACTAACAGTAACTACACCTAGATTATCAAACTGAATGCTAAGAGTAGAGGTATCAGCAAATGATTCGGGAAGGTTATCACTTCCGTTAGTAATGCAGCTCAAAAAAGACATAAATCAACAACTCCTAAAAACAAAATGGATTTTCTCCACCACCACCACAACCAGTGTATCCTCGTTTATGTAAAGTTGGTTTATGAGTTAATGTAGAAGAAAATACTAAATTCCCATTTGATTGTTTTCCTGGGTAAGCTCTATAATTAGCAGCAACATATACACCATCAGGATGAATACACATATCATCAGATTTAACAATGTAGGTATCTGCGACTTCAGTAGTCACCTGAGTACATTCTACCCCAAAATCAAACATAATAGGATTCCCATCACAAGTAGGAACTGCCTTACTAAGAATTTGTTTATATTGTTTAAAAGTGGCCATAATAATTTCTCCCTATATTTTAAATAGTATAACTCCTTTAGCAATTAACAATAAATTGAAATGTAATACCAAACTGCGCTGGTTGTGGAAAATTAGACTGTACTCTTAAATTTTGTATATAAGAAGTACTAGCTTCAAAAACCTTATAAGGGGTAATGTTAGGCATTCCAAAACCATCAAACTTTAAACCGTGTCCAAATCTAGTAACTGTTTCCTGAGCTACTGTAACTCCGTTCTGTATATTAGCAGTGAGCCCTTTTATAGTACCACAGCCGCTGAACTGTTGAAATGAAACTCCTTGCATAGCATCTCCTGTTAAAGTAGCTGAGTTTATAGTACTAGGTATTATTATAAATCGATCACGGCACCCATCGTATCGTATATAATTTGATTGACTACCTTGAGCCACTGATGGACATCTAACTCCTAACCATTTGTCACTCATTCCTTGTCTAAAAGCATAACCGTTTATACTAATAGTTCCAGTTGGAGCACCAGGAATTAAAGTTTTTGTTCCAGGTATCATTCGAGTTGAAGAGCTACCAGCAACGTTAACACTAGTTAACCCCTCATCAGAACATGGAAATGGTGTACATATACAAAATGTCATAAATTATATACCTTTATTTTGATCCATAAACAGCATGAGCAGGACCTAAATTAGGAATATCACTATGATCGTGAAGACCTGCTCCACCACCAACCCCAGCACCTCTTGTTTCTGACAAACGCCTACTAGCTTTTGTTACAGAATGATTTTCACCATATGTTCCACCAGGTCCAGATCCTATAATATGCCTAAGTTCTCTAGGGTTAGTAGTTTCTCCTGATACTTCAAATCCACTATCACTTCCAGTAAGGGAATGAGGTGAACTTCCTCCGGCTTCTGGAGCATCATCAAAGCCTCTATCAGGCTGATCTACTTTAGATGAAATGATGGCCAGTTGTCCTAACCCTTCCCGTTTCTGACGTCTAGTAACTTTACGTCCTTCTAGCTGAAACATCGGATCCTCTGCTTGAATACTAAGAAACATCTCCCCAGCACAGATATTTGTCGGAGTCGCTTGAATTCTACGAACTCTCCCCGTGAAAATTAATTGAGAATGAAATAATATATAGACTGCATCTCCAGGACCAGCAGCCTGAACCTCACTTTCATTTATTCTCAAGCTACAGGACGCGGTAGATTTAGGATTACCTCTTTGCCTAGATACTGATATATTTTGAATAAAAGGAGTGGATACAGTAAGAGATCCTACTCTAACTTCAGCCTGAGCTGGTTGAAAAATTTCATCTGAACAGCCAACTGCACTACTAATCATTATAGTTATCCTCGCTTAAACTATTTTTCAATTGGCACATTTAATAATCTCACTTCTACTCTATCTCCAGGATATAAAGGACTTAATACTCCATTAATAGCATCATAGTGCCCTAACCCATCTACATAAACTTGAAAAACTCCTTCCGCGTTACTACCAGACACAATTTTTGCAGTACGTGTAATAGTTTCAGATCTTTTTACATACTGTGAATCGCTAAAGCCTCCAAGTGGATAATATTTTGGTCCTGTAGTAACTTGTGAAGTTTGTTCCCCGGCATGTGTATATTTAAATTCCACAGTCTGTATAGCACCACTATCTCCTTCATACTTCATACCAGGTAACAAATTGTATCCACCTCTAGCATACACTCTTGTTCTGTAATTAGTATCTTCTTCAGAAATAATTAAATTTCTTAAATTACGACAAAATGTAGAAGGATCATCTAAAAACGGAGCACTTATATCTATAACAGTCCCATTCATATTATCTAGAGGTGTATCAAAATCTACTCTTGTTCCTTCTTCATCTGGTGGTGTGGGTATTCGTATATTAGTACCATTTACAGCAATCTTCGCTGGCTGATCTTGCAAAATTATAGCTGTATATACTATTCCAGCTGCGGCAAATTCCGCAGCTATACTAAAGGCATCATTGCCGTTGGACTTGATAGCCACTGAAGGCCACGCAGCAGAATATGATATACTAGAGCTGAAGGTTTCAAAACCCAACGAAGCGCCTTTAAACCCTAAAATCATTCTTCCTCTAAAAGGATTAATAGATCCAAAATTGCCATAATCTAAAGGATTTCCTGTCGTATTTCTAGCTAATTCAAAAGCGTCTTGTATACTACCTATAGTATCATCAGATCTACGTAAGTACTCAGTTGAAGTTGCAAACCCATAAAATGCTTCCCTAGCTATATAAGACCCTTCTCCCTGTCTTATTAATAATGTAGCCTCGTCATATCCTGGTGTTCCAAGTAAAAACCAATCTTGACCTCTAGACAGTGAATGTAAGCCACATTGATGATCTAATAATACATAATAATCATCTTCTCCAAACCCAGCAGGCTCAGCAGGGTTACTGGAATTTGCTCTGATATCCGCTCCTAAAGAACCAGCTAATAGATCTGCTCCATTAACTACATCTAAAACCTGAGTACCAAAAAGCTGTATATTAGATATATCAACTATTCCACCTGTTGCATACTCTTGGGCAAGCGATAAAGGAATACTCTGATTACCAGAAACATTACTAAGTGTAAATGATTTACTAAACGGAGTAGTTTGACTCATAGACATAGTAGCATGCCTTGGAACTGGAGGAAAAGTTATTTTATATCCTACAAGTTGTTCCCACTGAGATCTTCTAACTAGTGCTTTTAGAGCATCTTTAGTTTCTTGGCTATTACCATCTCTGGAAAACACCGCCCAAGCTTCGTGCGTTAAAGCATCATCACTAACGTGTTGACAAGCAGACGCAGGAAAACTAAACCTATGAGCAGATCCTCCCCCAGTTATATTAACAGATCCCCCATGATATCGAACAGGTAAGGGATCCCTACCAGTAACAACAACATTATCAATATGACTCCTGTGAACCCCAGCTCCCCCATCATCAAACAAGGACCACTTAACACACCAGCTGTAGATTCACCCACATGCACGTACCTAGCGCAACCGTCAGGACCTCCATATACTTCAATAAATTTTTCACCGTTGCTAGAGGCTAATAAAGATAATCTCAACATAGACATAGCATCTTGAGATCTAATATCGTATCCTGGTAAATTACTACCTGCAGTTCCAACTACACATATTCCAGCACCTTTCAATACAATTTGAGCAACAGACTCTCCTCCACCAGTTGGAGTAAAAACCCCACCACCAATGCTACTTCCTGTTCCTCCTCCTCCACTGCCGCTACCACCAAAACCGGAACTTATAGTAGAACCACTACCTGAGCTTCCTCCTAATCCTGTAATTGGTGACACTTTATAATCTCCTTATTAATTATGCTAATGGGTTCTGTGAAGTTGCAGAAGTACTAGAAGCGTGGTTAGCTATCCCTTTAGCTTCATCTGCTTTTCTATTCGCTTCTGCTGATTTATTATCACTTTCCACGGCTTTAGCCTCTGCATTATTTGCCTTCTCTTGAGCCCGATCAGCTACCTCTTTAGTTTTTTGTATTTCTTCTTGCTGTTGTTGCATATTAGTTACTGTAAATTCGATCTGACTTCTCTGTTCATCAGTAAGGGCTCTTAACTCTGCCATTTGAGTTTGAAAGTTAACTATTTCTATTTTAAGATCTGATGTATCTTTAGTTAAAGCAGAAGCAATTTCACTTATATCTTGTTTTTGAGTACCACCTGTTCCTTCAAACTTTGTCTCGTCCATGTTTGCTTTGAGAGTTAATACACTTCCTCCAGCACTAGTAACATCAGTGCTAAATTTCTTAGTACTAGCGCTGGCTTCACTTTGAGCAGATTCTAATTCTTTTGTAGTATCTGAAGCTTTAGACATGTTACTACTAAAGTCATCCATAGAAGTACCAGTATCGTCTATACTTGACCGCATAGTACTCATACTAGCCTCTGCCTCAGTAGCACTATTTGCCAATCTAGCAAAAGCTTCTTCTAGATTAGTAAAATCAAATGCTGGTTGTTCTCTTCTAGCTTCGGCTTGTTTTGGAATTTCCCTTGCCTGTTCTTGAACAGGTGGTAGTTCTTTCTTTTCAGCTAATTTCTTCTCTGGCAGTGTTTCCGTAGTTGGTACTGTTAGTAAAGACCCACCAACCGCTAGTGCGTTACCTGTTTGTTCACGTGTTCTTCCAGCAGCAGCTAAATTTTGATTTCTTAATCCAACTTGTGGAACATTTCCTAATACTCCTTCATCTTCAGGTGTCATTACACCAAAACCACGGGCAGTTTTAAAGAAGTCTTCTCGTCGTCTCTGCATTTCTACATCAATAGGAAGGCTTTGAGCACCAAACCCTGTTAAAGTTCCTCCTCGACGTCGTGTTTCGTCACTAGAAAAACCAGTTTGTAATTCTCTAATTTCATTTGCCCGTCTTAGTAATTCAGCCTGTTGCTTCCCAGGTAGCCCTGTTTTCCTTATGTTAGCAATCTCGAACATTAAATCATCAGGAGTTTTTCTTGCTGCTGTAGGAGCTTGTTGTAATCCGGTTGTTCCAAATCTTCTCTGAGCTTCTAGTGGGCTCATTTTAGTACCTGGTTTCATAGGACCTTCAAATGATCCTAAAACTTGTTGAAGATTACCCATATTTACTTTAGTGATATCTAATGGGGTTTGGGCTTGAGCAACACCTCTCATCCTAGTTCGTCTTGCAATCTCTAAATACTCTTGGGGTATTTCCTGCTGTTGTCTTACTTGTTTAGTTAATACAGGAGTATCTTGATCAGATAGGGTTTTTTGTATTTGTGTTTCTTTTTGGATTTCTTTTTGGTTTTGTTTCTGTCTGGCTTTAGCTTCAATTAAAGCATTTGCAGCACTCCTCCATTTCCTACCTGCCTCAAGTTTTTCTTTATTAGAAGTTCCTAAACCAAGAAACCCCCTAACATCGCTA
>Ga0180437_10002234_pt1 | contig 31378 bp, 22 predicted proteins | sample SS_ome_4_FD_132410 | JGI IMG/M metagenome (GOLD analysis project Ga0180437, IMG submission 132410) | Hypersaline lake sediment archaeal communities from the Salton Sea, California, USA - SS_3_D_1 metaG | ecosystem: Environmental > Aquatic > Non-marine Saline and Alkaline > Hypersaline >... | reverse complement strand
TGATTGAATCAGTCGATCATTCATATTATCCTCCTTTTAATCTTACTGCTTATTAAGCAGTAAGATTATATCGCAAAAAAAAAGGAATGTCAAGTTTTGATCATAAATTTGTCTCAGACCCGCAGCATCAGGATTGGGGTGCTATGAAAAAAATCCACAGATGCTACCCTGCGGAGTGACTCCGCAACGAAGGACGAGAGACACAGAATTTTTTTGCCTGGCACTAAAAACTTGCACTTAAAAGCTCTTTTCGCAACTCGCAACCCGCAACAAGTTCTAAAAAGCATTTTTTACCTTATCTTCTTCGCGTCCCTTCGCGTGTCTTCGCGGTTTATAAATTATCAGTGGATGGATTTCTTTTTTCTTGAGATATTTTCCCGGTAACTGTATAATATTAAGTGGATGTTATTGTTATGGAGGAAAATATGAAGAAAAAGATTTTGTTAATGACGTTGGTTTTCGTAATATTTGCTTTTTTTAGTATCAATGCATTTGCCGAGGCTGAACAAGTGGTTCAACAAAAACAACAGTTAAAAGTTATTAAAAAGCCCATAATAAAAGCCTACAAGTTCGAGGTACAGGGAATAAAAAGAATCTTCACCACCCCCACAAAAGTAAAATTCCAGGTACAGTATTATATCTCCCCAACGTATCCCAAACCTTGTTTCATCAGTGCTTATGTACCCAATAAAGCCAACCAGAGTCCGAATTTTGCTTACAACCCGGCAGGAAGGCGGCCTTATGGCGTTCCCAAAGGGCAGAAACATTTCACGGACAATGTAACCTTTGAAGTAAATTACACGGGGTCTGGTTCCTATACATCGACAACCATAGAGGTGGTTATTTACGACAGCGATAGAAATTTGAAAACCCAGATCATGAATTGGGGACAAACCTGGGGGAGTGAGCCATCATTACCTGACTTGGTTGTCTCATCCATTCATGTTTCAAAATATAATCCTTATGTAAAAACCACTTTCACCGTTAATATTAAAAATATCGGAGATACACCTGCTGGTCAGGCTGATTTAAGTGTTTGGCTTTACAAACTCCTGCCCAACGGCAGTGAACCCAGTACACCGAATGAATATTGGAGTGGCAAGGTGCCAGTTGGAGGCGGGACAATAGCTCCTTTAGCAATCAAATCGTGGACTCATGATAAATACGAATTCATGACTGAAGGAAATTGGCGAGTGAGGGCAAAAATCAATCCCTTTAAAACCGTGACTGAGTCCAATTATAATAACAATACCTACACTTATAATTTCCCAATTCCCAATTAGACTCTTTATACGTCATTAGCTAATTTCAAGGATGAATGATGAAAAAGAGACTTTTTTCGAACTAATTTAAAAGGATTCTGAAAGGAAGTGAAAAGAATGCCAGGTCAGAATACCGCTAAGTTATGTAAGCAGTTGGCAATAGGCAGTTGGCAAAGGGTGCTTTGGAGGTATTGGGAATTAGTTTGCAGTATCTGTTTTCATTGCTTGCATGAGGTTTGCATTATACCTAAAAACACCGCAGCTCTTTTGTTTTTTTGCCTACTGCTTACTGCTTCAATGCCTACTTAGCTTAACTTAGTGGTATTCATGCCAGGTCATAAAAATACTTTGTTAAATGATGATAAAATATAATTAAGGAGGCATCATGAAAAAGACAAAGGGCTTCATTTTTTTATTCATTGTGACGGTGATTGGTGTTGGATTTTTATTTTTACAGGGAAAATGGGATCAGGTGGTCACAAAACCTGGTGTTACAAAGGTTTCTGCTATAATCATATCCCAACCCAAAGGTGGTGATAAGTGGTTTTTAGGAAATAAGTACGAGATTCACTATCGGCTGGTAAATATCAATAAACCCCATCGTGTGCGCTTATTCAGAGGTGGTAAATACCTTGGCGACTTTGCAGGAGGCAATGATATCGGAACCCATTCTATTAAATTTGGTATTACTTGTGGGAAACCATTACTAAATGGTGTTAAATACGGGCCCGGGAAGGATTACCAGGTTGAAATTGCCACTGTTGATAATAAAAGAAAAACCAGAACCGAAGGTTTTTTCTCTGTCCTTTCCCAGAAATTAAAGAAGCCAGGGCCATTTGTAAAAAATTCTAACCTCATATTATCAAATAAGCAATTATGCCCTGATCTAATGGTAAAAATGAAATTAATAACAAACAATATAGGACTGGTTAAATTAGAAGGAAGTATTATCAACATTGGTAAGGGTGACTTCTCAACGCCTTCAGTGGCTCAGTACTGGATGAACCTGAGATACCCTCCAAAGAGTTATGCTCAATCCGGTGTGTCAGTAATGTTGGCTGAAAAAGCCTTCACAAAATTGAAAAAAGGCGAATCGATTCCTTTTAATTCTACTTATCAAATCCCCGATTTTGGTGGGTGGGGAGGTTCAACCAGTATGGTGAAAACGATGCGGCAGGCGAAGCGTCTATTCTCTCTGAGAGTTATAAAAAAGGATGGGTCTGTATATAAACCCGATGAGGAATGCAATCCAGGCAATAATTCTTTAAAAGAGGAACTCAGTTATCTTGAAAAATACCTTTAAATGACATAGTAGCTAAGCTCAATGATGAGTTGGTTCGATGAATGATGAATGATGAATGAAAAAAAAGAGACCTTTTCCGAACTAAATTGAAGGGATTCTTTAATGTTTCTGAATCATTCTGACGGAAGTGAAAAAAGTGCCATCCATTCATAACAGTAAACCGTCACCCGAAGAGTTATAAAGATATCATCCGTGTTTGTCCGTGTGTACGTGTTCGTCCGTGGCAAAAAAACTTATTTTCACAGCAGGCGGATTTTTTTTACCAAAACTGGCTTTTTTGTTAAATCGATTTGACAAAAAAGCCAGAAAATGGTAAATTTTTTCTATGAAACGTGAAATCGAGGGAAAACTGAGGACGATGCTGGCGGACAATTCCCGGAACAATGTCATCATCGTCGAGGGTGCCAGGCAAGTAGGTAAATCCTATATGGTCAATAATGTTCTTGAATCTCAACGTATACCCTATTTCTCCTTTGACCTGGAAAAAAACAAAAAACTGCGACGACAGATCGATGAAACTGAAGATTTTTCCGATTTCAGAACTCTAATGGTCGATCAATACGGATTGAAAAAAGGTTCCATTCTTTTTATCGACGAAGCCCAGGAAAGCAAAAACCTGGCTAATTATGTCAAATCCTTTAAAGAAGACTGGCTGGATATGCGGGTGATTTTGACGGGTTCTTCCATGAACCGGTTCTTTACAAAAGACATCCGTATCCCGGTAGGTAGAACCCGGAGCATAACGGTTTTTAGTTTTAGTTTCTCGGAATTTATAGAGTATATAAAGGGTGAGGACCTGGCTGAATTTCTCCGTTCTTCACCGGGGAACATTCCCGCTTCCAGACATAAGATGCTGCTGGAGCTTTTTGACAGGTATATGGTAGTAGGAGGCTATCCCGAGGCTGTGATCGCCTATAAAAACAGTGAATCCTATTTCGAAATTATCGATGAAATCATGGCAGGTCTTGAAGAGGATTTTCAAAGAAAGGAAGCATTGCACCCGGAACTTTTCAGGGATGTTATTCGGGGTGTGGCCAATTATATTGGAAGTCCTTCTAAATTTACTCACTTCGATACCACCAAGTACCGGGCCAAAAAAGTATTAGAAGCGATGAAAGGATGGCACATTGTTCTTGAAGTGGAGCAATACTCGTTTGATCCACAGAAGTCCAACTTCTTACCGAAACGGTTCTTACACGACATCGGGGTTGTCAACCGGAAACGCTCTATGGCTGTTCCTTCGATTTCTATTCTTGATACGATTGATCCAATACTCAGAATTCCCCTGGGCGGTCTATTTGAAAATGCGGTTTTGTTGAATCTGGTGAAGGGAGAATCTGCCCGATACTCAGTGGGGACATGGAAAAAAGGAAAAAGTACGGATATCGAGGTTGATTTTGTTATGGATGTTCCTGAACTGGGCGTTAAGATTCCCATTGAATGCAAGGCGGCATTAAAGTTGAATAGTAAGCATTACAAAAACATCGCCCACTATTTGAGGTTAACGGGACAGGCTTTTGGTGTCGTCGTTTCAGCCGCACCCCTGGAAAAAATAATTATTGGCGATCAAATCACTATCATGAATATCCCGGTATACCTTGCCGATAAAGAGAACATCAAAGCCTATTACAAGAATAATGTAAAGCCCTAAGTTAAAAATCTTCTGACTCTTCAGCTCGTATTTGGCAGCAAAAACGTACTTCCTGCGCTTCATTTTTAATTTTTTTAATATATATAGCCCAAAAAGTTAATTTTATCAATGCCTAACTTAAGAAAATGCTACTCTGCGACGTAGCCTCGCTACGAAGCACGAGTTAATATTTTAGGGCGATATTTTTAATATATATAATCTCCTAAACGAGTCATGCCTAAAAAAAGTACCTGGCCAGAAAGTTTAAGAAAGTCTAATCGCCTACTATTTCTTTGGTAAAAACCAATGAATATAGCCACAATGATCACATACGTAGCAAATAGCTGTGGGATTTGCCCAATCGAAATTGAAAAAAGTAGCTACCGCAGTATTCAGTTGAGCTTCCTTCTTCCAAAATCGTTCTTGCTTGCATATCTCACAATGCAGTTTTAAGCCAGCAATGTGAATCTCCTCTGGTTCTTTTTTTCCGAATAAGCCCATATTCTTTTGAAACCTCCTTATTCATAATACTGTATTACGTATACTCTATACTGTAAACTTAAACGGTGTAACAATTAAGCCCCAAGGAGTAAAAAAAAAATCAAATATTCGTTTCTTTCCAGAGGACAGAAAAGTTGGATTGATGTTTGGATGAAAATTTTTCCACTCGTTTTGCCAATTCCGTATCATTCTTAAATATCTCTTCAGCTTCAGCCATTGATTTCCCTGCTTTCTTCGCTTCTTTCACAACCGTCCATAAACGTTTAAAATAAGCCAGTGAAATGGTTAAGTCCGGGTCGGGTAAGGGGTCCCCATGTCCGGGCATGATGAATTTGACCGGTTTTTTATAAGAAAGAATATCCTCGAGACTGTGGACCAGCTTAGCCATATCCACTCCTGCTTCCAAAGTGGGGAAGTATTTTTGATGGAAATTTCCCCTGGTAAACACCAGCCCCAATTCCGGGACATAGATCGTCAGGTTGCTGCGCGTATGAAGCCCGGGGACATGATACAATTTAAAGATAAGGTCACCAACTGTAAGGGTATATTCATCATCCACCAATAGCGATGGCAAAGTCAATATAAATCCCTCCTTAAGCTCTTTATAGATCCGCTCAAGAAATTTCCTCCCGCGGTTGTTTTTTTCCATCGAATTTAGGATTTTTTTTATAACCATTAAGCTGTTGGCCGTATCTTTATATTCCGTTTTCATATCTTCCTTACAAAATTTATGGCCGATAATCACAGCCTTTTTAAAGACCTGGTTTCCAAAGGTATGATCCCAATGATGATGGGTGTTGATCACATAGGAAACCGGTTTATTAACTATTTTGTCGATATAGGCCCTGGCTTTCTCAGCCAGTTTGTAAGAGGCATACGTGTCGACCACCACCAGGTCTTTTCCCGTATCCACCACAGTCATGGTTTCAGACCAGCACCCGCCTTTGAGTACCATTACTCGTTCACATGGGCGAACCACTTCAAAATCATCACAAAAGGATTTAAAACCATTTATCACAACGAAACAAATAAATAGGATTACAAAAACATTCTTTTTTTTCATAATAGCTCCTTATCTATATCTATAATGCAGTAAACCATACTGTAAACCAAAATGGTGTAACAAGCAAGCCCGAAGGTAAAAAAATGAGTAGATTTCGCCAGGAAAAAAAAATAAAAAAAGTGCCAGGCTAGAAAAACGGCAATTTTTTTTACAAAAACTGGCTTTTTTGTTAAATCAATTTGATAAAAAAGCCAGAAAATGGTAAATGGAAAATAAAAAAAATAACCATTGGCGATCGAATCACTATCATGAATATCCCGATATATTACTTCATTATTGGTATTTTAAGATACACAAAAGCCCTTAGAACCCATTCAAGGGGACCATATTTAAATTTCTTTAACCATAAATTACTTAAAATAACCTGAAGGGGAAAAAACACAACCACGAATAAAAGATTCAACGTATAACCTGTCTTATAATATAAGCCAAGACCATATGAATAAAATATGGTGGTGAAAATAAGTGATTGAAAGATATAATTACTCATAGCCATCCGCCCCACTGAACTGAATAAGCTGAAAAATTTCTTTCCAATACCATTGTAATACAGTAAGATAATTCCAGTAATGTAGAAAATTCCAAGTGCAGGAGCTCCAAGCTGATTTCCAAAAAAAGCTAGAATATGCAGATAAAGATTCCTTGATGGTATTAATTGATTATAAAGATTGAAAGAACAGCCGAGAACGCCAATGATTAATGAAATCCACATTACTTTTTTTATAAAATTCAGATTCTGTGCTAAAGACTTCACGATTCCTTTTTTCCAGCACCAGAGACCAAGTAAAAACATAGATAAAATTTTCCAGCCCATGAAGGGTAACGAAGAATATTGCAAGCGGGTTTCTTTTAACCGTAATGTGAAAATTTGAGAGATGGTACCATTACCGTATGCATTAACACTTTTTTGTACCAGCCGGTTTATTCTCTCCTGGCGTCTTTTCGCAAGATCTTCTGGAGATAGTGGGGATTGAACTGTTTGATTCGGAGGCTGGTAAGTAAGTACTGAATGGATTCTCTTAAAGACGGGGAAAAGCAAGATGATTAAGCAAAAAATGAGAATTGTCTTACTCTTACGATTTTTAAAAAATATTAGAAAGAAGCCAAGAATGGCATAATTACCTATAAAATCGCCGGCATAAAAAAGAAGGGCATGAGTTATCCCAATGATAAACAATCCAATAAGCCTGCGAATATATATGGATCCAAAACGTGCTTTTTTTATACGTGTTCGTTCAAAAATAATAGCCATTCCAATTCCAAATAATAGTGCCAGGATTGAATAAAACTTTTCAGATACGAATAAGACTGTACCTGCTTGAACCAAATAATCCAATAGGCTCACGCTCTTATCATGAAGATTGAAAATCACAAAAAGGGGACGGCTGTAAAAATGAATATTAACGAGTAGAATAGCGAATATAGCGAAACCACGAAGTATGTCTAAGATAAGTAGTCTTTCAGACGGTTTGACAGGGCCGCAGTTGGTAGTTTGATGGCTACTATTTTTCATTTTTGCATTTCACCTCTTTCATGATTTAAACATTTGTTTTTTACTTTAGAACTTAATTAATACGGATCAAAACAGATAAAATGGAATTGTACGGTGCATGACCGTGTGACTTCTTAAGGGTGCTTCTATTTGTGAGTAACGAAAAAAGTCACGAGGTCATGCACCATGTACGTTCAATTGATCTTAAAGATCGCTAATCGTCTAATCTTTTGGCCTCTATCCGTTAAATCTCCACCAGAGACTGATAACAGGGAAAATAAACCCGTCTGTGTCTTTGGGTTTGAAGTAATTGACTCCCAGTTTCAGTCTGAAGTTTTTCCATCCCCAAAGAACCGCACCACCGAGTCTGATCCCTTCAAATGTAAAATCATAACCAGTTTCAGCTAAAAATTTTGTTTTATGAGAGTAACAATGCTCGATTCCTAAATACGCAGATGTTCCCCTGGAGGTTGCTATGGCCATGGCATCTTCAATTTCCTCAGGGCCGGAGAAGTAGCTGTACTGCCCGCCTATATGCAAGAATGTATCCTGGCTTACCTTCGTACTGAAGGTGGCATAAGGAGAGAAAGATGTAAAACCACTCTCTTCCTCATCAACCTCGAGATCAAAGCTGTGGACTTTGAGCCCAATAGCGAATGCTTCTTTTTCAGTTTTTATGAAACTGATTTTTAAGTTCGCATTATAATCCTGGAGAAGATACAAAAGGACATTCGTCCCCACTTGAATTTTATCGGTAATTCCAAAACCGATATTTCCGAGTCCTACAAGAAATTCACCTTTATTCAGTGTGTATCCTGTTGGATTCATGATGTTGGTAATAACCGCTCTGTCTTCGAATCCATTTTCGGAAAAGACACAAATAGAGAAACAGATCATAGACAACGCAATGATTATCGCTTTTTTCATTTTTACACCTCCATTTTTTTATATACTTTAAACACAGGAGGACATGAGAAGTGTTACTTTGTTTTCTCCCTCCCTATTCTCCTCAGGTTGGACTCTCTGGACTGTAACAGTTTGGTTGCCCGCGAAACACGCGAAAAGACACGAAAAAAAGGAGTTTAAAATCCCGCTGTTTTTATACCTTCTAAGTAAAATATTGCCAGGAAATGGCAGAAAACAAAATTACAAGCCACAAAATACAAATTACAAATCACAAACCTGAACTTAAAATACTTTTTTGAAATTCTATTTAGATTTAAAGTTTCTCGAAAGTCCATCAGAGCTGTTTGTAATTTTGGCCATTGGAATTTGTAATTTGTTTGTAATTTGGGATTTGTAATTTGTAATTTCCAGACAAGCCCGTCTTAGGGTCGCGTTCCGGCTTGTCTGGTTTAGTCACTTAATAATGAAACCCTTTTAAAGTACGTACACGATAATCACGGTTCTTTACGGTTACCTCCAACGGGTGAAACCGATTTCCCCGGCGGCTGCGTTTGAGATTTTCGGGTGAAAAATGAAGCAAATACTGGGCTCGAATGTCCTCCCGAATCCGATCATATACCTTCTGCGTCCCAGCAATGTCAGATAACCGAAAGGTCATCCCACCGGAAATCGAACACATGTTGGTCATGAAATTGACATAAAACGGGTCCTCGTTTTTCCCAGGTATGTTCCGGATGGAATAGATCACTGTATTGGATTTCTTTATTTTCTGCACCAGTGACATGGGGTCAATATAAGAGCTGTTGTCCCAGCCATCGGAAAAAATAACAATAATATTCCACCCCCGCATTTCACTCAATAACTCAAGGGTATAGGCCACGGCATCATAAAGGGCAGTCTCCCCAACTGCCCTGGATTCCAACGATAAACTCTCCAGGAGTTCCTCCAGGTTGGGGGTAAGACCCGAAGGTTCAAACACGTCTTCGTTAAAAAACACCACGGCTCCCCGATCATTTGGGGCCATTAATTTTTTCAAAAAATCCCGTGCTGCTTCTACAACTCTGCGAAGCTTGAATTGCATGGAACCACTGATATCAATCACCAATGCCATGTTAAACTGCATGGCGCCGCTTTTTTTTACATACGAAATATCCTGCTCTATTCCATCCACGGACAATTGGAAATCCTCTTTTCCCAGCCCCCGGATATAATTCCCTTTTTTATCCTTTACCACCACTGGAATCACCACCTGGCTCACCTCTACCTCATGGGCATCATCCACTTGCATGGAATGCAGCGTCCCCCGGGCAATGGTCTGGGCCTGGTGGTCCTTCACCAATACCTTCAGCGTCCGGTGCTGAGCCCTGGCACCGAAATCGTATGTATATACATACGGCTGTTTGTTCAAAACCACTAACAATTGACCATCCAGGTAAATTTCCACTTTGGCCACAGCCTGGGGAGGGACATGCGTCACTTCGATTTCAATCTTCTGCTGGCCAACCCATACATCCCCGGACCGGGGCGAATGAAATTCGACTGCAGCTCCCCCCTTCCCCTCATGAGGTATGGCACCCATATGAGATACGATGAATACCCATACTACACCAAAAACCAAAAGCCGAAAAAATATCCGTGTGCTCATTTTAACCTTAATACTCCTTGTTTTTTTAATTTTTTACATATCCTGTTCATATGCAAATAGTTATATGTATCGTAGGTATGGTACGTTCTGGAATATTCGTTTTTATATTCCACATCAAAAAAGCGGCGTACATAATGGAGGTGGTGAAAGATCAAAAATCCCAGCAGCTCTGGCGGTGTTTTCTTCATGTGAGAGATATAAGCGGTTTTTACCTTCAATTCATTGATCATTTCACCACCAATCCATTTGGATTGAAAAAGATGGGACAATGGCTGGGGAAAAAGCCGATATCGGTGGGGAAGAAGTGTACCAAAGCTGTGATAATAAATGGACCCAATTTTCTCCATCTCTTGCCCGAGGCTCTCCTGGGAAAAAATTTCTCCCAGGCGCATGAGTTCGCTGAAATAGAGGGGATGTTTTTCCCTTTTCCCTTGCAGCAGCGCCATGGCATTTCGGTAATGGTACCCGGCTGTCAATCGTGCCAACTTCTCTTCCACTATCCGGCGCAATCCCGGGTTCTGCGGATTCCGGGCAGCTTTCTCCAGCATTTTTTTGCCTAGAGATACCAGCAGCCCCACATACTCCTGGGCACGGGAGATAGAAGGATAAGGGTAAAGGTCCAGGTTGTTAAAAACCATGGGCACTGTTTGCGGCCGAAAATACCGAAGAACGCGGCCCCACATGTAGTCGCTGTAAGGATAACCCAACGTAATGTTCAACCGGGAAAGGCCGCCCCGCAGATGATAACAATTAATCTCCCCCAGGTGGTGGACAACATTGCTGGAATTCCAGGCGGTGTGTTTCCCGTTTGGATAAAAATCATGCAGCTGAGTGAAATTATGATTCAAAAAAATCCGCGGCTTTGCACTCTTTAGAGTAACTGCATACGCACAGGTCACCAGGTAATGCTGCAAATGAGAGAGCAAGCATCTCCCTTTTATTTTTTTTACCAGTCGCCCTATTTCCTCCATTTCCTGCGGAGAACTCTCGCTGGATTTGAGTTTTACCAGACGATTCAGCATCTTTAACACTTTAACGGCAGAGTAAGGTTCCAAAAATTTAGAGACCAACATACTTTCGCGGCTCACGCTCCATGCCAGGGGCACTGCCCGCTTATCCCGGGTCGTGATGTCAGCCGGATGAGGAAGAAGATCATAAATATCTAATATGTGTTCCCCCATTCGTGATTCCCATGAGACATTTTCCTTCAAATTCCTCAAAAATCCGTTTAACTTTACCAGGTCTGAAAGCGCACAGGCCCGCTGTTTTTTTAATATCTGTAAAATCTCTTTTTTTAATTCTTCTGGCGCTTTTATCACATAGAGTTGGTTTTGAAAGACCACCACTTTATCCTCGATACCGCCCAGTAAAAATTGCATAAAATCCTGGTTTATTGCAGAAGGATTCGCGGGATTCACATCGATGCCCAGGGCATTTTTAAAAAAGGCAAACAATTGATCATAGGCTTCCTCCCCGGAAAAAGGAATACGCATCAACTCCTCTATTACCTGGTCATAATCGAAGTGGCCCGGGGAATAACGGGCATGGTTGGACAGGAGATATAATAACGATTGAAAAATACCTGTCAACATGGCCTTTTCTCTTCCCCTCACGCCTGACTGCTCAAAGGATTGGAGCCACTTCACCATATGCAGCACTGTTTGGGGTTTCCGGATAGGAATGGTTTCCATAAAATCTACCAGTACATTATAATCACCATAATGACGGTAGAGGGTATCGATGACTTCCGGTGTCAGCAGCCCCGGACGGTGAAAGAATTTGTTGTAGATAGAGACAAATCGCTGGATTTTATCCCTGCTGCCAGAAGAATCCATAAGCTTTGAAAGTAGACCGAAAAGGTCTTTTGACTCTGCGCCCACAGCATTGGTCCAGGCATCTATCCCTCCTGGAAAATGAATGCGGCCGCCTCGGGTTTTCAGGGTATACAGCAGCGTAACAAAACCGAAATCCTGTAATTCTGGGAGCGTTAACCCACTGGCTCCTATCTTTTCGCCGGCAGTCAATGATAGCCGCTGAAAGAGGGTTTTCACTTTGCCAGGATCGTTATTAAAAAAAACAGCTTCCCGAACGTCGTCCGGTAGGAAAAAGGAGAAGACAAAGAGGTAATTGAGTTTTCCTCTGTTTTTTTTTGTTATGGTTTTCAGGAATTGGCCGGGATTTTTAAAAGGGTGGGTACCGGCCATCTGGTGCCAGAAAGGGGCCGCAGTTTCACCCCCCGGAAGTTGGAGCCGCTCATCCGTTACCCGCAGGGCATGGGATAAAACAAACATTCCCTTTAAAAGAGCATTGGTTTGATATATCTTTTTCCAGGCACCCAGGTGGGGCTCCAGGGCACTGATAAAGTCGATCTCACGGTCTGAAAGACGGTATAGAATCCCGAGGAATAATTGCAGTCTCTTTTCCTTCAGCAGCCATTCAAGAAACGAATCGGGTTCGAGGTCCAGTCCCGTCACCTGGCAAAGAAACGAATAATTCCAGGGAATATGGACCTCACATTCATCCAGATCGAAACGAAACGTACGCTTTTTGTTCAAGGTCTTTTCCAGTTCCCCGAGCACAGGGTATTTCATTTGATAATAATGATAGAACTCGAAGATCCCGGAAGTGTAGACTTCCTGCAAATGGTAATTTCCTTTTTTATCGGTATAGAGCGTCACTCCCATGAGTTTCAGTATCTGCCGGGCCGTGTCATAACCCCGGGGGGTGGTTAAGTCCAGGAATACCGGGTCCATGGGAGTGTTTGAGATTTTTGAAAGGTATGCTTTCAATGCCTTATGGGTGTTAACTGCTTTTTGCATTCGGTGTTCCTGGGTGCGGGCCTTTTCGTATTGGATATGTACCTGCCGGGTCCGGATCATTTGCTGAAATTGCTTCTTGGTTTTAAAGCTCCGCCACAACCAGGGATTCACTTCTGCCAATTGGGGGATGCTGTAGAATAAAAGATTTTCATTAATATAAAAAATAAAAGCCTCTTCCGGGGAGGGGAATTCGTATTTGGCATAATAAGCAATCTGCTCGAGGGTACCGGGAAGTTTTACCACTGCCCCCTTGCTGTGCACGCTTTGCATTCCGAGTATCGGAAACGGCATGAGTAACAAAAAAATAAGGATGATCATTCTGTGCACCAATGCAACCTCCTTCCTCTAATTATAATTGATTTGATTCAAAATTGGTAGAATTAATTATAAGATTTTAGGCCACTTACCAGAAAATATATACCAACATGTTTTACATATCCCCACATCATACGAACACACAGAATAACACAGAAGTTTTTTGTTATAATCTTATTTTATTTTTCTGTGTTTTTCTGTGTGTTCTATGGGCTCTAATATTTTAGAATTCTCATACCACCAGTACTTAAAATTAGGTAGTGAATTTTGAACAATGTTTTGACTTTTGGAAATAGAAAGAGTATCATAGATATAAGGAGAAAAACAGTAATGATAAAGGCAAGTGATTATAAGAAAGTTGTCTTTTTTACCGGGGCAGGGATGTCTGCTGAAAGCGGTGTTCCCACCTACCGCGGACACGGCGGCGTATGGGATCAATACAATTGGGAAGAATACGCCTGCCAGGAGGCATTTGACCGTGACCCGGAAAAAGTATTAAAATTCCATGAACTAAGACGCAAAGCCGCACTGGAATGCAATCCCCATGACGGCCATTTTGTCATTTCCAAACTGGAAAAACAACACCCCCAGGTGATTGTCGTCACCCAGAATATCGACGGTATGCACCAACGAGCAGGCAGTACAAACGTTATCGAACTTCACGGCAGCCTCTGGCGCATGATATGCCCTAAACACGGCACTTTTGAAGATATCGGGACTACCTATAAAAACTATAAATGTGAAAAATGCACCGCCTGGCTCCGACCGGATATCGTATGGTTTGGCGATCGGTTGAAACAGGAGGTGACGCTAGCGGCTGTCACTGCCCTTGGAACCTGTGATTTGTTCATCGGTATCGGCACCTCAGGCGTGGTGTATCCTGCTGCTGGGTTTCCCCAAATTGCCAAAGAAAACAATGCCTACTGCATAGAGATCAATCCTGAAGAATCACCAGTGTCCCATATCTACGATCAAAACATCCGGGAACCCGCCGGAACCGCATTGCCCCGCCTCCTAACAGATAACCTCAATGATGAATGAAGAATGATGAATGATGAAAAAGAGAACGTATCCGAACTCCATTGAAAAAGTTCTTTAATTGTTCTGAATTGATTTTGAACACTCTAAATCTACCGCCAATTTTTTTAAACCGCGAAGACACACGAAGAAAATAATACAAAAAACCCTTAATAAAAAATTTTTGGAAGTCCAGAAACCTTTTTATAAAAAGGTTTCTGGCCGCCGGAGGCAAACTAGATGGTGAATTTAGGACACTATATATACTTGCAGAAAGCATCTGTTTTATTTTATAATGAGTATTGGATGATTTATCCATTGTAAGAAAAATATCTATTTGTGAGGTAAAAATGTCTGTTGATCTGGAAAAAATACTTCGACCGGTGGAAAATCCCATGCCTCCGTTCCCGGCTAAATTCGTGACCCTTGCCAGCGGAGACGAAATGGTGATTCGCCAGGTAGAGCGGGATGAAATCCCGGATATCCTTCCCTATGTCGAACCATTGATGCATGTGGAACGCGATTTCTATAATATTGTGGCCTCCAGGGTCTATGGCGAACTCCTGGCATATTATATGTACAGAGTCCAGGATGAATATGTGTTGATCGCACAGATCGGTACTGAGCTTGCGGCCATTGTTAACGGTAGAATTGTGAACCAGGACATCGGGATGTCATACCACACCATGGCATTAAGACGCGGTCTGAGAATCGGCGCCCATGCGTTTGCTGCTAAAATGGAATATCACATCGATATCATGAAACAAAAGGAAGTTCTGATCGTTGCTGAATCACCCATTGGGTTCAGGCGGTGGATGATCGAATATAACCTTGAAAAACGATATCATATCCAGCATGAATTAGGGGGTGTCCCGTCTTGGGCACTGACAAAAGAATTGTTTGATAAGGCAAGGGAAAGCCTGGTGGTAGGCAGGCGTCCTGTTCCTAAAGAACTGCTGGATAAAGCAAAAGCCAGTATCTCACCTCCCAGCGATCCCCCCACCCCTCCAGAAGACCTATTAGCCGCTACCCGTTCCCTTTACGATACCACTGGTACAGCACTCATCGATATGCGAAAAAAATTAGGGGGGAAATAAAATGCGTGATGTATATGTTGTTGGAATAGGAATAACCAGTTTTACGAGATTAGAATATCCTCTGGTTGAGATAGCTGCTTATCCCGGGTTGATGGCACTGAGAGACAGCGGTCTTGATAAAGTCGATCATCTCTATGTTGCCAACATGGGAGGAGGCAGAATTAACACTCAGACAGGCCTTGCCAGCGCTCTGGTTGATCATTTGAGCCTGACGCCTGCCGGTGCTGAAACCATAGAGAATGGACCCGCTTCAGGTGCCTCTGCCATTAAGCAGGGTTTTATAGCTGTGGCTTCGGGAATGCACGACGTTGTAATGGTTATCGGTGCTGAGAGGATGAGAGAAGTGAATAACCTGGAAGCAACGGATTTTGTGGCCACCTTAACCCATCCCCATGCTGAGTATATTTACGGCGTTACACTTCCATCCCTGGCCGGTATGTTTACCAGGCTCTACATGGAAAAATACGGGGTGACGTCAAGACACCTGGGCATGGTAGCGGTTAAAAATCATGCCAATGCAATGGATAATTTTTACGCCCATTTACATCAACCCATAACACTGGAGGGAATATTAGACTCGCCCGAAGCAGCGACCAATAACCCGATGGTTGCCGATCCCTTACGGTTCTTCGACTGCTGCCCGGTGTCAGACGGAGGCTCATGCGTGATCCTTGCCACTGGTGATATACTAAAAAAACTCAATAAACCCATGATACGACTTGCCGGCATTGGCCAGGCCACCGATACTCATGCCATACATGAGCGCCAGGAACCCACTGATCTCTTAGCTGTTAGGGAAGCTGCCAGAAAATCCTTTGAAATGGCAGGGGTGAAACCCAAAGATGTGGATGTGGCTGAATTACATGATGCCTTTACGATTCTTGAAATTGTTGAAAGTGAAGAAGTGGGATTCTTTAAAAAAGGAGAGGGACATATTGCCCTGGAAAAAGGATTAACAAAACGGGGCGGCAAAATCCCAATAAATCCTTCCGGTGGGCTTAAAGCAAGGGGACATCCGGTGGGAGCAACAGGTGTGGCCCAGGCACATGAGATTGTTCTCCAGTTGAGAGGGGAAGCGGAAAAAAGGCAGGTGAAAAATGCCAAAATCGGGTTTACCTGTAATTTTGGCGGCTTTGGTAATAATGTTGTTTGCCTCACGTTTATCAAGGAGAAATGATCATGGAAAAGAATATATATGCGTATAAGTGCAAAAGGTGTGGGCACCTTCATTATCCGTATCGAACCATTTGTAAAAATTGCGGCCAGAACGACCATAATGAATTTGAGATTGTGCCGCTGGCAAAGAAGGGAAAACTCTTGACCTTTACACATCTTTACACACTTCCGGCGGATTATGAAACCGTGAAATTAACCCTGGGAATTGTTGAACTGGACGACGGAATGAGAATCACCGGGCAGTTGAAAATGGATGAACCGAAAATAGGCATGAAAGTGAAAGGTGAGGTAGAAGTAGTGCGTCAAGATGAATATAACAAATACCTGGGAATGGTTTTTTATAAAATATAAAGGGGGTGGCACAAAAAACACATGCTTTTAATTTTTTTAATTTATATAGCCTAAAAAATCAATTTTATCAATATTTAAATAAAATCAATATTTTGGGATTTTTATCATGACAACCGTTATGTAAACATTGAAATGTTGGAATATTAAATTCCTGGGAAAAAAGGCTTGACTTCGTTATCGTTATTCATTTATAATTGTATTCTAAAATCATATTGGCCCCATTAATATTTGAAGGCTAAGAGTAAGTTGCTGCCAAAAAGGAGGAGCTAGATGAAATCAAAGAGCCAGGTTTTGTCGTTCTTGCTTTTACTATTAAATGTAGGAGCGGGAATAACAACAGGCAACACTCCCGAAAATTCTCCAAAATGTAAAAAAGAACCTTGTGTAACTCTAACCCTAACCAATTCCTATAGTTATCTACGAGAAGAATTTGGAGTATTGGATTCCGTATTCGGGAGTTTTACCTGCCTGGAACCAGACAAAAGATACTCAATACTTGTCATGCGTTCCAATGGTAACAAGATTCCAGAAAGAAAGATCCTACATTTGCATTTGACCTCAAACCAAAACGGTATTATACCGGCCTGTGCTTTATTGTGGGACCTGGGGGTTAAATATGATAGCTCAGGGGTAGGGAAGATATACACATCTCTTCTAGAAGATAAATATACCTGTGTGCTCAAACAAGGAAAACGAACGATTCTTGAAGAACCTATTACAGTTTTAAAAGATAAAAAAAAAAAAAAAACGGTTATCTATCCGAGCGATGAACAAGGGAATCCCAAAAAAATCTTTATCAAAGAAAAGGAAGATGTGTATTTAACAGGAAAAAATTTTAATCCTTCAAACAATGGAAAAACAGGGTTAACAAGACTGTATATTTATGTGGCCAAGGACCGGTATTCATGGCAGACAGGCGATAGGCTGGAGAGTTACTTTGTGAAGAAATATGTGATAGAACTTCTTTCTAATCAACATGATTACAAGCAGTTGATCTGGAATAGGGACGACGGCATGGAAGCTGGAAGTTACGATATCATCGTGACCCATAACCCCTATGGTATACTTTTTGAGTCTAATGATTTAATAAAAAGCAATTACGGTGTAGGATTCAAGGTGATTGATTCGAGGTGTGAAAAAAATCCCAAAAAAGAACCTATCATAATGGACCTGGCCTGCCAGGAACCGCCCCAATTCCGGCAAACAGGAACCCTCGCAGACCCGTATCGGCCTGTGTATAAAGATTACTTCGCCCCAGAAGAAGAAATCTGGGTGGCGGTAAATCCCCCTAACCTCAGCTACAGTGATAAAACGGCCAGGATATATGTAACCGAACACCGCCAGGAATGGGTTGATGAAGCTCCATTAAAAGCATCATGTGACGTTTCCGGTGGTTATGAAGAAATTCTTCTCCAGCCTTTATGTACATATGTTTTCTATACAAGAGTGTGGAGCAATCCGGAGGTAGACCCGGGAAATGATAAAAGAGAATACGATGTGGTGGTGGATTTCAAACCCTTCGGCATCTATAATAAAGGCCGGGATATCCTGGATACCGGGGAGAAAGGCGGGTTCTATGTGCCGAAGCAGTGGGTATGCCTGGAGACGGTCTCATTCAACCATCACAAGACTTCTATCTGCCTCGATGCAATCACGATTAGACGAAGCATTAATGTGAATGTGCGTGTCCCTGAGTGGAAGAGGGGATGTCTCCCTTATCGTGCAGCTTATATCGCTGGTATTAGGATTGCTCTCAAGCCGGAATTTACAGCAGCAGAGGGTGTTTCAAGCGCGTATATAAAAGGCAGAACATGTTCTGGGAATCTTGCCAATTTAAAAAAAATGAAGGTACTATTTGATAAAGGGCAGTCGTATCTTTGTTATTTCGAGCCTCACAAGGCAGCCCCGGACAGGATACAATCTTTTTACCAGGAATGGGAATGGTATCTTTGCGGCTTAAACAATATAAGAAAAAAAGAAATACATATCGCCACCACGCTAAATAAGATATATATTGTGTTTGCTGTACCTCAACATCCCTGGACCACCTGGTCTCTCTGTCCGGATGGAAAGACGACACCTGGGACCACCGCATCTCCCTGTCCGGACGGGAAGACGACACCGTGGACAAAGGTGTTAGACCTATCCACCCAAATAGCTTTTAATGCAGCCGAGCCGGAAGCGGCTGCCGGGAAAATCACACGCTTCCTCTACAAAGCTGTGGGCGCTTCATACGAAAAAAACGCCCATCAATATTCACCAACAAACGGAGATTCCTCTGTGTCGGCTGACTTCAAACTGAAATCTTTTTTGAAAAATATACCACATGTAGGTAAAGTCAACTGCTATGATATGGCTAAAGCCCTGGTCATCTTCTCCAACGCTTTGGGGTGTGGGTTAGGTCTCAGGTATTGTCGGTCATTTGGCGATCTTAACTGGGTTCAGCTGGTCGGGAAAAATGATTGGGACTATGAACTGCACTTCAACAACCATGCGTTTGCCGCCCTTGACGATAGGGTTTTCGATGCATCTATTAAAGTGTCTACTTGGAGTAATCCTGATAAATTACCCCATCTCGCTGATTGGCTGATCAATATTCCCTGGGACCGTTACAAAAAAATGGTGGTGAAAAAAGAGTCCAAAACTCAACCCGATTTCCCTCAAATGGTTATCTTTAAGATCAAAGATGAGAGCAAGTAATAGATGGATTTTCCCTTGCATAATGGTATTGATTATGCTAAATATAAAATATAAAGGAGGTTAAAGAATGAATGTTATAATCGAAAATATTTTTCCGAGTGATCCGCCTCTTACCCAGGTTTGTTTCCAGGTTGATTGCGGTTCCGAATGTTGCCTTAATCCGGGACAAAAAACGGGGCCAGGTGGCCCCTGCCCCACCCCGGAAATACGTAAAGGTGAGTGTGTAAAAATCTGGGCTGATGAAAACTGCTCATGCCATTTCCAATGGAACGAGAGCAGCGCTGATTTTACTATAACAACACAGAAGAATAGTAGTGAAAACAAATGGGTACTGACAAATCCTATTGATGGTCAAACCGATGTGCATGTTAAAATGGGCCCCGATGGGCAGTAATTGATGAAACGCCTGGCGGCCTCAAAAAAACAGCTAATCTTACTTCTCTTACTTTTCGTGGTTCCCGGGTCATTATCCTATCCGGGTTCCATGAGTCCCCCAAATACCAGTTACAGGTATTTGAAGAACTACAGTCCCGAAGACTATGAATGTCACCGTCAGAACTGGGCCATTTTGCAAGACCGGCGGGGCGTCATCTATACAGCCAACCAGGGCGGTCTGCTTGAATATGACGGGGTTTCCTGGCGGGACTTCAAAATACCCAACCTGACCGTACGTTCCCTGGCCTTGGATGATTCCGATACCCTCTATGTGGGAGGGGTAAATGAAATCGGATACATAACCCCGACTCCCGATGGCTCCCTGCATTATATATCTTTACTAGAGCACCTGGACGAGAAGGAACGAAATTTTTCCTACGTATGGAAAAGTCATAATACAAAAGAGGGGATATATTTCAGGGCCTCTAAATTTCTTTTCCGCTGGCATCGAGCTTCCCGGCATATGAAGAACTGGCAGCCCCTGACTCCAAACTCCCGTTTCTACGGTTCCTTTGTCTGCGGTGGGGAGTTATTTATCCGCCATCAAAACATCGGCCTGATGAAAATGGTCAACAATTCGCTGCAATTGGTCCCCGGCGGAGAGATATTCGCGGCAAAAGGAATCTATGCCATGTTTCCTTACGAAAAGCAGCAGTTGGTTATCGGCACTCGGACAGACGGACTCTTCCTCTTTGACGGTAAGAAGGTGCTCCCTTTTCCTACAGAGGTGGATGATTATTTAAAAGAAAAACAACTCAGTTATGGGATTCGTCTCACTTCATCGCCCGGTGATTTGGCGCTGACAACGCTGCGGGGGGGGCTGGTGATTATCGATTCCCAGGGCAGGTTAAAAGAGATTTTTACCAAAGCCTCCGGCCTTCAGGATGATAATGTAAAGTATGTTTTCGAGGACTCGATGGGGAACCTGTGGTTGGCCTTGGATAATGGCGTATCCAGGATCGAATATACTTCCCCCATTTCTATTTACGACCAGCGTTCAAATCTACTCGGGATCGTTCATTCGGTTACCAGGCACGGCACCCACAAAAATTTGTATGTAGGAACAAGCCGGGGATTATATTACCTGAAAACCACGCAGGGCAGCAAGTTTCAACTTGTCCCCGGGATGTCCGGTATGTGCTATGCTTTACTCTCCACCGGTGAATCTCTTCTAACAGCAACAACCACGGGACTTTTCCAACTGGATATAAAAAATAAAGGCCCTATCTACCGTAAAGTGATTGAGGCCCCGGCTTATTTTTTATTACGATCCTCACAGGAACCCAACCGCATCTGGGTCAGTACCTCCCACGGATTGTTTTCTTTATACCAGGAAAAGGGTCTATGGGTAGAGGAGCGTAAAATTGAAAATATAACCGATGAATATGCAACCATCGTTGAAGATAAGAAAGGGGATTTGTGGCTGGGCACATTAACCAAAGGGGTAATAAGAATCGATTTCATCGGCGGTAAGCCAGGGGAGACAATCCCCGATTTTGTGGGAAGCCGCTATAATACATCCCACGGCCTGCCGCCCGGAGATGTGGATACCTTTTCGGCAGCCGGGCATACGATCTTTGCAACGGCAAAGGGAATATTTCGTTTCGATGAAAAAAAATGCCGTTTTATCCCCGACTATACCTTAGGCAAAGAGTTTGCCGACGGGTCACGAGATATGTATTACATTACCGAAGGCAACAATAAAAACATCTGGTTCCACTCCAAATTTAAAAGTTTTCAGGCAATACCCCAGCCGGACGGTACCTTTGTTATCAATTCAAAACCTTTTCTCAGATTCCCGCATGCACAGGTGAATGCCATCTATCCTGATCCTTTGAATGAAGGTGCCATCATCTGGTTCGCTACCAACGAAGGCCTCATACGATACGATAAAACCTTAATAAAGAATTACCACCAGGAATTCCAGGCTCTCATTCGCAAGGTACTGAAAATTAATGACAAATCCGTGATTTTTGCCGGTCATCCCACAAATGATGCTCTGAAAGGTGTCGGCATTGGTCTCCCTATTCCTGTATTCGACTACAAAGACAGGAACCTCCGTTTCGAGTATGCCGCCCCTTTTTTCGAGGATGAATCATCCACAAGGTACGGGGTTTTCCTGGAAGGAAACGACGACAACTGGTCCGACTGGACAAAAGAAACCAAAAAGGATTACACCAACCTGGATGCCGGGACCTATACCTTCCGCATCCGTGCAAAAAATGTGTATGGACATTTAAGTAAGGAAGATGTTTTCCAGTTCAAAATACTGCCTCCCTGGTACCAAACCTGGTGGGCATACCTGGTTTATGTTTTTCTTTTTTTTTTGGCAGTGTATTTCATCGTCAGGTGGCGTTCCGGCAAGCTGGTACGGGAAAAACAAAGGCTTGAACAAATCATTAAAGATCGAACACGGGAAATCCAGGATAAAAGTCGCCAACTGGAAAAACAGTCCGAACAACTAAAAGAACTGGATAAAGCCAAATCCCGTTTCCTTGCCAATATCTCTCATGAATTCCGCACCCCCCTGACATTGATCATGGGCCCATTAGAACAAGTACTCTCCGATCACAAGGACAAAGGCCTGGAAGAAAATATCCACCTGGCCCTGCGCAATTCGCAGCGATTACTCATTTTGATAAATCAACTGCTCGATCTATCGAAATTGGAGAGCGGCAGGATGAAAATGCAGGCTTCTATGCAAAATGTCATTCCCTTCTTAAAAGGCCTGGTGGGCTCCTTCGAGTCCCTGGCCGTGCAGAATAAACTGGATTTGACTTTCCATGCCAAAGGAGAAGAGATCATCATCTATTATGACCCGGAAAAACTGGAAAAAGTAGTGACAAACCTGGTGGCCAATGCGGTGAAGTTCACCCCGGCCAGGGGAAAAATCTCCATAAACGCCGAAGCCCATCCCACAAAAGAAGAACATTTTCCCTGTGGGTACCTGGAAATCAGAGTACGTGACACCGGGATAGGTATCCCGGCAGATCAGTTACCTTACATATTTGACCGCTTCTACCAGGCTGACGGTATTTTCTCTCATGAGCAGAAACACAAAGGTTCCGGCATCGGTCTGGCCTTAGTCAAAGAGCTAGTGGAACTCCACTATGGAGAGGTTTCTGTGCAGAGCACTGAAGGAAAGGGAACCGAATTTATCCTCCGCCTCCCTTTAGGTGCAGATCATCTTAAACCGGAAGAAATCGCAGATGCAGACGAATCTCCACCTGCTGCCAGAGAAATCTGTAAAATCCCCAGGTACGATACAACCGAACCTGTAGAAACCGAACAGGAAATTGAAAATAGAGGGGAAGATGAGGAAAAAATCAGCAGCGAAGATATGGAAGAGAATGTTATCCTGGTGGTGGAAGATAATCCTGACGTACGTAAATACATCCGTAACCCCCTCGAAGACCATTACAAAGTGGTAGAAGCCGCAGACGGTAGAGAGGGTATTGACAAAGCCAGGAAAATCATTCCAGACCTTATTGTTAGTGACATCATGATGCCCAACGCAGACGGTTATGAACTATGCAATGTTTTAAAAAAAGATGTTAAAACCAGTCATATTCCCATCGTGCTTTTAACCGCCAAAGCTTCAGAAGAAAGTATCATCGAGGGCCTGGAAACCGGGGCAGACGACTATATTACCAAACCCTTTAATACCAAAATACTGCTCACCCGCATCAAGAACCTCATCGACCTGCGCAGGGGTCTGCAAGAGAAAATCCAGCGGGAGATGGTCTTACAACCCTCCGAAATTGCCGTATCCTCGGTAGACCAGGAGTTTATGAAAGAATTAAAAGAGGCTATCGAAAAGAATATGTCTGAAGAAGAATTCGGCGTAGATGAATTGGCAAAGGTCCTGTTCATGAGCAGGGCCACCCTGAATCGCAAGATAAGAGCCATAACCGGGGAATCTACCAACCGATTTATTCAATCCTACCGCCTAAAACGGGCAGCTCAGTTATTGAAAGCCAATTTCGGCAATGTCACAGAGGTCTCCTTTGAGGTGGGCTTTTCCAGTTCCACCTACTTTACCAAATGTTTTAGGGAGAAATTTCACCAACTGCCCCACGCCTACCAGGCAGCAGAAGCGGAGTGACCCTGAGCTCATCCTGGTAATCCTTTAATCCAAAAAATCCCGGTTCAGACAATTAAATTTGCCTTTCCGTTATTTTTCTTCTCATAAGGGGGCAGGGGTGTGTCAAAGTCTTTTTTGAAGATTTACGCGATTAATAATTATGAATGATGATTGGATTCGATGAATGATGAAGATAAATCCATCTGAAAACCTTTAGATTTAAACTACTTTTCTTTTTCATCATTCATCATTCTACATTCATCATTAGACCTTGATGCATCCCTTGGGGGGGACATTATGCAATTGAGCAGGTCATACAGGGATTGGGTCGCGGGATGATTCGATTTTTATGTTTTTTGATTCGATATTTACAGGTTTTGATTTGAAATTATACTACTATAGTGGCAGAGCCTTTCAGGGATCAAAGCCCGAAGGTTCGAATGAAACTAAAAGGAGGTTTAAAATGAGTCGATTGAAAGCAAAAAACGTGGAAAAATGCTTTTCCCTCTTAAGGGAATTTATCGATGAGGCGGAAGGGTTAAACAACAAAAAGGGAATTGCCATCCTGGCACTGAACCAACTTCAAAAAATTGCAGCAGGTAATGGCTCCCAGGGGCCTGGAGAGATAGAATCGCTGTGTATCCCCAGGCCAAGGGCAGGCTGAAATGTAGGTGAAGGTAATGGGTGATTCAGGGGCGAAGCATTTTGAATGAACAAATGCTTCGCCCCTACCATTATTTATGGAGTAAAAAATGGAGATATCCAATCTAACATTTATTGTCACCGACGATTGTAACTTCAACTGCTCTTACTGCTTTCAAAAAAAAGAGAAAAAGACCATTAATAATACCTCCATTGAGACAGTGGTGGATTTTTTCTATCCCTATTTAAAGTCTGATAATGATGATAAGATCTATATTAATTTTTATGGAGGAGAACCGCTGCTGGCTTATGAAAAAATTAAACATGCCACACTGCTCTTGCAGGATAAAAATAAAGCAGGAAATAAAAAAATAGAATTTGTTATTACCACCAACGGGAGTCTATTGACGGATGAAACGCTCGATTTTTTCAACCATCATAAATTTGTTATCATGCTGAGCTTTGATGGATTGACCCAGGATAAGGGGAGGAAGAAGGGCACTCTGGACCCAATGATCCAGGTGATGAAACAAATTCAGGGTTATCCGCAAATCAACTTAGAAATTAACAGTGTGTTTTCGCCGCAAACCGTAAGTGATCTTTCAGAATCAATGCGCTTTATTATCGAACTAAATGGTTCCGAGATTACTTTCAACCTTTCCACCATGGAAGAGTGGAGTTCATCAGACCTGGAGACCTTAAAAGAGGAATTGGAACGACTTGCGGATTTCCTGGTTCTATTTTATAAAATAACAGGAACGATCCCGGTAAAAAATTTCCAGGTAACAAGAGAAAAAAAGGAGAGAAACAAGAGCCTATTTCACTGTAGTGCTGGGAGACACCAGATGGCAGTGACACCGGAGGGGAAGCTCTGGGGCTGTTTTCTGTTTCATGATTATTTTAAAACCAGGGAAAAAGACCCGCAGTACCAGGATTACTACTTCGGAACATTGACCGATTTTATCGCCAATCATGAGACCCGTTACCCTGAAGTTCTAGTCAATTATTCTGAGCTTCGGCAGGATTTTTTCAGGGTGGGAGGTAAGAAAACGAATTTTTGTTTTCTCTGTGAAGACCTGGAAGGGTGTATGGTTTGCCCGATTAATGCAGGCTATTCCAGTGGGTCGTTGGGAAAGATTTCCTGCCAACAGTGCAAACTGATGAAGATTCAGAGAAATGCTCACAGGACATTCCGTCAAAAGCTCCAGGAATTTTAATTTTAGCCGCGAAGTTACACGAGAATACGCAACGTTTAAAAACCTTTACAGATTACTAATTTCTGGTTTTATGGTCTCCCCCAGTAGTGGAAGGACTGCCGGGGATTAGGCGAAAGAAGTTGATTTTTTCTCCTTTATCGATTAAAATTATATACTTAATGAGGATTAGCTGAATGCGAATGTTTCTGAATGCCTCTGTTTTTCGTTTCTTTTTCTTATTCTTATGGATTTCGTTTGCCTTAATGGCATTGGACCCAAACAAAACAATCACCCAATACAGTATGCAGGTATGGAATATGGAATCGGGACTGCCAGGGAATTCTGTTTTTGCCATCCAACAAACGCAGGATGGGTACCTCTGGATTGGTACACAGGATGGGCTGGTCCGATTTGACGGTCTAAACTTCGAGTTATATAATAAGAAAAAAATTCCCCAACTAAAAGGTAATTTGATCCGTTCGCTTTACGAGGATCGAAAGGGTACTCTGTGGATCGGCACCACCTCAGGGGGACTCACGTACCTTAAGGAAGGAGAATTTTTTACTTATTCAATAAAAGAACATAAATCGCTTTACAGGATAAGTGCCATCAACGAGGACCAATGGGGTAACCTGTGGATCGGAAGCTTTACAGAGGGTCTCACTTGTTTGCGCAATGGTAAATTCACCACCTATACGACAAAACAAGGATTACCTAGTAACCAGGTGAGATTTATCTATAAAGATGGAAAAAAAAATATCTGGGTGACTACCACTGCTGGAATTGTAAAATTGCTCGAACATGGACGTTTTCAAGTCTACGCCTCACAAGATCTTCTGCCCTACTTTAAAACGGTCTGTCTTTATGAAGTGGACACCAAAAGTCTCTGGGTAGGGTCCGGCGAAAATGGTCTTTTCCGGTTGAAAAACGGTACGGTCAAATCTTATGGAGTTGAAGCAGGGATACCCCTCCTCACCATCAACTATCTCTATAAGGATCGAATGAAGAATCTATGGATAGGCACGGATGGGGGTGGATTGACGCGGATGAGGAATGGAGTATTGAATACACTTCCTCCTGGTGATTTGTTGACCTGCGGTTTTGTATATTCTTTATATGAAGACCAGGAAGGCAGCCTCTGGGTAGGAACACTTGATGGTGGCCTGCATCATTTAAGAGACAGTAAATTCTCCACTTATACTACCAGGGAAGGGGTGACCCATGATTATATCGGTTGTATCTATGAAGGCCGTGCCAATAATCTCTGGATCGGTACGGAAGGAGGATTGAACGCATTAAGTTTGAAAGAGGGGAAATTGACTACTATTTTGACTACCAGAGAAGGACTTTTAAAAAACACTGTTTTTTGCCTTTTTGAAGATCGCGAGGGATATCTTTGGATCGGTACCTGGGGAAGTGGTGTATACAGGTTTAAGGATGGGCAGCTGACCCCCTTTTTAACAAAGGAAGAGGGTTTATCCGACAACAGGATAAGTTATATAATGAAGGACAGCCAGGGAAATACCTGGATTGGCACTTCAAACGGCCTGAATCGGTGCAAGGAGGATACAGGCATAATTACCTTATTTACCAGGGAAAAAGGGCTCTCAGGTAACTTCATTAAATTTGTTTTTGAGGACAGCATGGGTCGTCTCTGGATAGGTACAGATACGGGTCTCAACTGTTTAAGAGAGGGAGTTATCAATGCTTGGAAGCTGGTATCAGGGGTCGAGGATAATTTTTTCCGATGTGCTTACGAGGATAAGAAGGGAGTACTCTGGTTTGGAACCGACAATGGCCTTATCCGGTTTAAAGGAAACGAAACTATTTTATATGCCGCACAGTGCGGTCTCATTGAAAACTATGTATATTCCATACTGGAGGATGAAAATGGATATCTCTGGCTGGGCGGTCGGAATGGGATTTCCCGGGTCAGGAAAAAAGAGTTTGAGGATTTTTCCAAAGGATTAATTAAGCAGGTTCAACCTGATTCCTACAATGAGAAGGATGGGATGAAATCCCGATGGTGTACCAATGTTGGGTGCAAAACTCGAGACGGCAGGTTCTGGTTCCCCACCAGCGTGGGAGTGACCATGATCGATCCCAATCATATCAAAACGAATCGAGTCCCTCCACCGCTGATAATTGAAAAAATCGTTGTTGATGATAAAACGATTAAAATAAAAAATTTTTCGGGGGGTCCACCAGGTCTCCGCGGAGCGGGGAGCCTATTAAATCAAAAGAATCCCCCTGCTGCAGGAGGCATCCTGGAGCTGGATCCTGGAAAAAAAAGACTGGAATTTTACTATACAGGAGTGAGCTTTATCAATCCCCAGGAGATAAGATTTAAAATAAAGTTGAAAGGATATGACAGTGATTGGATAAATATGGGAAACCTCCGCAGCACGACCTATACCGGTCTTTCACCGGGGCATTATACCTTTAAAGTGATTGCCAGTAATCCCGATGGTGTCCGGAATGAGGAAGGCGCTTCATTGTCTTTTTATTTGAAGCCCTATTTTTACCAGACCACCTGGTTTTACCTTTTGGTAGGCCTTTTTATTCTGCTGGCGGCATTTTCACTCTATCGTTTTAGAGTCAGGCAATTGAGGACCAGGGAAAAGGAACTGGGTGCGTTGGTGGAATTGCGCACCAGAGATCTGAAAGAACGCACGATTGAGTTGGAGAAGGCACAGCGAAAACTCCGCCAGTCCAAGAAGATTATCGAGGAAAAGAATCGGAATATTATGGCCAGCATTCGATACGCCCGAAAGATACAACGAGCCATGCTTCCCATCAAAGAAAAAATGGCAAAAGAGTTAAAGGATTACTTCGTGATATACGAACCAAAAGATATTGTTTCCGGGGATTTCTATTGGTTTGATGTGGTAGAGGGTCAATATTTTTTGGCAGTGGCAGACTGCACGGGCCATGGAGTGCCGGGTGCATTGCTTTCCATGATTGGTGGTATGATGTTAAATGAGGTGGTCAATAACCTTCATATTTTTGATCCAGCCATGGTTCTTTCCAACCTGCACCAGGGCTTTCGCAGTGTTTTGAAACAGGAGATAGAAGAAACCGATACGCATGATGGCATGGATGTGGGAGTTTGCCGGATTGATTTGAGAGCAGGTAAAATCACTTTTGCCGGGGCTGGTCGTCCCCTTTTTTATATAAAGGGCTCAAAACTGGTTGAGATAAAGGGAGATAGAAAATCCATTGGGGGGAGGCAGAAGGAGGAAAAACGCTTTTTCACCAACCACGAGATCGATATTCTTGGGAAAAAACAAGAAAAAATCATGCTCTATCTAACCACGGATGGATTTGCAGATCAGCACAGTCCTCAGAATCAAAAATACGGTTCCCGTCGATTAAAGAGATTTCTCCAGGATAGCGTGCATTTGAGTACACCACAGCAGAAAGCGGCCCTACTTGAGGAATTAAAAAAGCACCGGGCCAATGAGGAACAAAGGGATGATATAACCATTATCGGCATACATATACCTATGCCATTTTCCCTTTTTTAGTATTGTAATTCTCACTCATTTCTTGTAAAATACAAGCGAAGATATACAGTAAAAAAGTAAAAATGAAAACGGAGGAACACACGATGAAGTGCCCTAAATGCTCATCAGAGTTAATAAAAAAAACAATCCAAAATATTGAAGTGGACGAATGTAAAGAGTGTAAAGGAATCTGGTTTGATAAGGACGAATTAAGACGCGCAAAAGACCTGACCGATCCTGATTTGAATTGGATGGATTTTGAAATATGGAAACATCCTGATAAGTTTCAAATCGGAGGGCAGAAAAATACTTGCCCCAAATGTGATGTTGAACTGTTTACTTTGCAGTATGCCAATACAGATGTTGAAATCGAATTCTGTGAAAAATGCTATGGCACCTGGCTTGACAAAGATGAATTTAAGCGTATTATTTCAGCCCTGGAAAAAGAACTGATCTCAAAATCCCAGAAAGAATATGTGAAAGCTGCTATTGAAGAAGCAAAAGAAATAATTACAGGGCCAGAATCATTTATTTCTGAATGGAAAGATTTCACTACGATTTTGCGGATGCTCCAATACAGAATTCTAACTGAACATCCGAAGTTTCACGATATAGTCGTAGATTTCCATAAAATGAATCCAATAAAATAGGGATATCCCTATTGATCAGCCTTCATCTTTGCATTTCTAGTGCTTAGTGAGGGAATAAAAACTTCGCCTGTCAACTTTTTCCTACAATTTTTCCCTTTAAAAGGTAGAAAAAAATAATTTTTTATGATACAATGCAACCCGATAAATTTTGGAGGTTTAAAATGACAGTATGTAAGATGTTTAAAAGTGATTGTTTGGGTAAGGGAGTCGAACAGTCATTTTATAGTCATTTTGTTTCATTCGATCGCCTCCAATCGTCTGAATCTCCGAATTGGCATCCATTGGGTGCCGGAGAGACGGTCTAATTACTATCGTTTAATTCGGAGGTCTCAATGATAATCAACCAACAATACAGGTGTATATTTGCACGAATTTTTAGAGATAGGAGCGTCGTTAAATTGGGTATGACATGGGACTTTGATTCCCAGGTTGTAGGTTCGAGTCCTACCGCTCCTTCTGTGACGGGGAGTAAGTCAATGGCAGACGGTTGGTTTTGGGAACCAGCAGGTGGAGGTTCAAATCCTCTCTCCCCGAAAACCTATTCCCTTCGGAGCTCGGGGGTTCAAACCCTTGTACTCCTGTTTGTATTGAGAGGTAGCTCAATGGTAGCGCGGCGGCTTGTTAAGTCGAAGATTGTGGGTTCGAGTCCCACCCTCTCAGCTTTATGCTTTTTTGCTTGGAGGCGTTAAGCGAAATTGGTATCGCCCCGGTCTTGAAAATCGGTCGTCGGTGACGAGCTGACGTGGGGGTTCGAGTCCCTCCGCCTCCGTTTCTGTGGACATTACGCTAATTGGTAAGCGGGCTGACTGTGACTCAGCTGATCTCGGTTCGATCCCGGGATGTCCACCCATTTTGGAAGGTTGGCAGAATGGTAATGCACACGATTGCTAGTCGTAGGTCTGGATGAGGAGTCCAGTGAAGGTTCGAATCCTTCACCTTCCGTTAAATCACCATGTGGTGGAACTGGAAAATTTAGATTTAGGTCCTACATGTGTAATTACAGATGATGATATAGGGGGAAACAGTATGAGATACAGAAGTAGAAGTAGTTCTTAGATGTTTGAAGTTCTTTAATTGTGCTTTAAATACAGAAGTTTAAATATCTTTATGTTGTTCCCGTCCAGATAAGATTTTGTTTTTTTAGTAGTAGTGTAAGGAGAGAAAAGGCTGTCGAAGAGTTGTGGAGTGATTTCTAACCGCCTCATGAATTGAGATATGCGCTGAAAATTTCTTTTTAATAGTGAAAAAGGCTATCGCCATAAACAAAAAAATGTTGTATAACGATAGCCATTATCATCAAAGTTGTTGAGGATTATATCGATTATTATGGCAAAATGCAAGACCCACTAAAATGTGATAGAATGTGCGAGAGAGTAAAAAAGCATTTATCGGCTGTGTTAAAGTCTCTTTCTTTGGAATTGATTTCCTGCAAAATCCATGATTTTCCCAGCGCAAAGAGTTGATAGGGTTGAAGAAAACCTATACCAATTATAAACTGATGCGGGTAAAAATAACCTACCGCAAAAAATCCCGAAAAGAGTTAAAGCAAAAGACTCTAATCGTCTATCCATGCGATGTGATCCGTTAC
>Ga0180437_10002232_pt1 | contig 31382 bp, 18 predicted proteins | sample SS_ome_4_FD_132410 | JGI IMG/M metagenome (GOLD analysis project Ga0180437, IMG submission 132410) | Hypersaline lake sediment archaeal communities from the Salton Sea, California, USA - SS_3_D_1 metaG | ecosystem: Environmental > Aquatic > Non-marine Saline and Alkaline > Hypersaline >... | reverse complement strand
TCGCGAATCATCTCGCCCTCGCCGAGCACCAGGTCGCCGACCTGGAGATGGGCCGGCATCACCGGCACGAGCCGGACCCGGTCGAACTCGACCGTGCCCTTGGCCTCCCACTGGCCGAGCCGGACGGTGGACTCCCTGACGCCGTCGGGCACGCGGAACACGTGGCCGTAGTCCTTCCACTCGCCGGTCACGCGGTGGTCGCAGTTGGCGAACTCAGGACCGGAGGTCACGCAGCCGCCGCCGGTGGTGCCCCGGCCACGCATCTCGAAGCGGTACAGCCCCGCCGGCTCAAACCGGGCGTCGCACCGCCAGTGGTTCGAGCCGCTGCCCGTGCCGGTCACCGCGAGCACGTCGCGATCGGCCCAGCGTCCCTCGCCGCCGGAGAGGGTCCAGCCGGCCGGCGCGTCGGTGCCTTCGGTGAAGTCGGGGTTGGGAAGGACGCTCGTCTCGGCCGAGGCGCCGACCCCGCCGAGGCACGCGGCAAGAAACACGGCGTGATACAGAGGGCTGCGACGTGTCATGGCAAGACCCGGGGGTGGTGGATGCGGGGGGTGGTGGGGTGAGATCGCCGAAATAGCCGGCAGCAAACCTGCTGCCGGGGGCCCGGAGGCTGAATACCGTCCCGGCGGCTGTTAGCCGCCGGCTATTGTGTCTTCTCGTCGTCAACGCGCTTCGCGCGCGACGCGCACTCACTCGCGCTCGACCAGATCGAACTTCCAGAACCCGCGGCGGTCGCGCTCCGCCTCTAAGCGGAAGCGGCGGCCGAACACTTGCGACGGCTGGTACCCGTCGGCGTCCGGCTCGGCCGCCACGTAGCGATCGCCGGCGAGCTGATGGATCTGGAACACCAGCGGCTCGCGGCGTGCATCGGCCAGCCAGAACTCGCGCACCCCCGCCTTGGCGTACGCCGCCGGCAGACGTTTGGTGTCTTTGCCCACCGAGGAATCGCTGACGATCTCGACGATCAAGTCGGGTGGGCCCTCGATCTCGATGCAATCTTCCGTCGGCCCCGACTTCGGCACCAGGCGGACGCGGCCCGAATCGACCGCTTCATGGGATACGAACACGATATCCGGCTCGACCGACAGGTCGGCCACGGGCGCGGAGACGCGGCTGCGGTCCGACAACAGATGGCCGAGATCGTCCCGCTCCACGTGCGCGAACAACCGGCTGGCCAACATGACCTTGAGTCTTCCGTGCGAGAAGATGCTTTCCGGCGACATGTCAACCTCCACGTTTCCGGCGATGAAGTCGATCCGTCCCCGATCGGGAAAATCGTCGGAGAGGGCCCAGCGGCGGAAGTCGGCCAGCGAGCGGACGTCGCCGGGAATCTCCACTTGCTCTTCAATGATGACGGAAGTGGCCATGGGGCACCGTGTTGCGGCGAGGCGTCGTTTCGGCTCCCGGCAGCACGAATCCTGGGCACCGCGGCCCGGGGGCGGAAGCCGCCTACTCCCATTATCCCGCAGTGGCGCCGCGACTTCAACACCACGGTTCGCACGCCGCACGCCGCCCCGATTGACGCGACCCACCCTAGCGAGCTATGATCGCAGGGGTTCGATCGTTTCCGTCCCCCTCGTGCCACGGCCCGAGCGGGGAGCCTCCAAACAGGGGAAGCGGAATGAGAATCGCGATGTCATCCGGCGCGGCAGCCGTCCTGGTGGCGGTGGTCTGTGCAGCAGCCCACGCCAAGACCGTCTACGTCAAGGTCCTCGTCGACAGCGAGGCCCGGGGCTATGAAGGGGTCAACGCCCTGGATGGCAACCCAAATACGTTGTGGCACACCGAGTGGCAGAACACCAGCCCCCGCCACCCGCACGAGATCGTGGTCGACTTGGGCGCCGTGTACGAGATCACCGGGGTGGAGTACCTGCCGCGGTCCGACGGCGCGGCGAACGGGTCGATCCGGGAGTACGAGCTGTACGTGGGCCGGAGCGAGGCCGACTTCGGTCCGGCGGTGGCCCGTGGGACGTTTCGCCGGGTGCAGAGCGCCAACAGCGTCCGGCTTCCGCAGAAGACGGAGGGACGGTACGTCAAGCTGGTCGCCCGATCGGAGGTGAACGGCAACCCCTGGACGTCGATCGCCGAGCTGCAGGTTCTGGCCGAGGGGGTGACGTTTCGGACGCAGACCGCGCCGACGGCCGTGGTTCGGGGCAGTTCGGGGCCACGCCCGGCCCGCCGGCCGGCGGCGACGCAGCCGAAGCCGGACGTTGACACGGTCGATGGCGCGTTGGAGTTCGCCCGGCGGACGCTCGCGTTCGTCGAGGACGCGGCCCCGCGCCCGGAGCTGGCGGCCGAGTTGGCGTCGCTGGAGAAGCGAGCCGAACAGCAGGCGGCCGGGCCCGGGACGGACCAGGCGGCACTGATCGAGGAGATCCGGCGCCTGCGGCGGCAAATCATGCTCTCGCACCCGCTCTTGGACTTCGCCCGGTTGCTGATCAACAAGCGGCCGCCCCCGGGTTTTTCACACCAGAGCGACCAGTACCTCGGCCGTTACAGCGGGCCGGGGGCGGGGCTCGTGGTGCTCGACGACTGGAAGGGCGAGCCGCGAGAGACGGTTCTCCTCGACGGCAAGCTGCCGCCCGGCTCGGTGCTGCACCCCGACCTGTCGTTCGACGCCGAGCGAATCCTCTTCTCCTACTGCGACCACACCGAGCCGAACCCCGAGCTGCGGCGGTTCTTCATCTGGGAGATCGGCGTCGACGGCTCGGGGCTGCGCCAGGTGACCGGCACGGCCGCCGACCCGATGGAGGGCCAAGAGGGTCGGGCGACCGTGCTGATCGAGGACTTCGACCCCTGCTACCTGCCCGACGGGGGGATCGCGTTTATCAGCACCCGGAACCAGGGCGGCGTGCGATGCCACCACGGCGGGCGCTACTGCCCGACCTACACGCTCTATCGCTGCGAGGCCGACGGCTCGCGACTGCGCCCGATGGTCTATGGCGAGGCCAACGAGTGGGACCCGAGCGTGCTCCACGACGGGCGGATCATCTGGACCCGGTGGGATTACATCAATCGCCACGACACGGTCTACCAGAGCCTGTGGACGCTCCGCCCGGACGGCACCGGCACGGCCCACTTCTACGGCAACTACACGCGCAACCCGTGCAGCATCGCCGAGGCCCGGGCGATCCCCGACTCGCAGCGGGTGGTGGCCACGGCCACGGCCCATCACAGCTACACGGCCGGCTCGATCATCGTCATCGACCCGCTGGCCGGCCAGGACGGCGCCGAGCCGCTTGAGCGGATCACGCCCGAAGTCTGCTTCCCGGAGACCGAAGGCTGGGCGACCGGGGCGTTTGCCACGCCCTGGCCGCTCTCGGAAGACCTGTTCCTCGCGGCCCACACGCCGGATCACCACGCCAAGCAGGGAGGGCAGCAGGCCCGAAACGCCTACGCCATCTATCTCATCGACACGCTCGGGGGGCGGGAGTTGATCTACCGCGACCCGGAGGTGTCGTGCTTCGCCCCCACGCCGATCGTGCCGCGGCCGGTGCCGCCGGTGCTGCCGTCGATGGTTGCGGGGGCATATCAGGACAGCGAGTGGTCCGCCGGTGAGCCGGAGAGCGGCGTCTACTATGTGCAAGACGTTTACGAGAGCACCGAGGCGATCCCGGCCGGGAGCATCAAGAGCCTCCGCGTGGTGCGAATGTACCCGCAAACCACGATCCGCGTGCCCGACCGCAGCCAAGTGCTCTTCGAGACCGCCAAGCGGGTGCTGGGCACGGTGCCGGTGGCCGACGACGGGTCGGTGGCCTTCCGCGCCCCGGCGGCCGAGCCGCTGATGTTCCAGCTCCTCGACGAGAACGGCATGGCCGTGATGAGCATGCGCACGTTCGTCTACCTCCACCCGGGCGAGCAGGCCACCTGCGTCGGCTGCCACGAGCCGCGCCACAGCAGCCCCCAGCCGGCCGCCATCCCGCCGGGCGTGAGGATTCGCGGCATCACGCCGCCGGTCGGGCCGCGGTACGAGGGGGGGCTCAGCTTCGTACGCGCGGTGCAGCCCGTGCTCGACCGCTACTGCATAAGCTGCCACGGCCTCGAACGGACCGACGGCGACGTGAACCTGCTGGGCACCATGGACCCGGGCCCTGTGAATCTGGGCAACGTCCGGGCCAACGCGGCCTACCACACTTTGGCCAAGCTGCCGGGCATGGTCGTCGTGGCCCACCGCAACCGCGAGACCCCCTACAGCAAGCCGATGGACTACTTCTCGCACGCCGGTCGTCTGGCCGGGCTGCTCCTGGCTGGCCACCCGGACCGCGACGGCAATCATCAGGCCGTGCTCGATCCGGTGAGCTTTCGGCGGGTCGTCCAGTGGCTCGACCTAAACGGTGAGTTCTACGGCGACTACTCGTGGAACAAGCCCGAGTGGCGGGAGATTTCGCCCGTTGATGAAAAGGCCCTAAGAGACCACGTGCGCAAGACGTTCGGCCCCGAGCTGGCCGAGCAGCCGTTCGCGGCGCTGGTCAACGTGGGTTTGGCCACGGAGAGCCGCATTCTGAAGGCCCCGCTGGCGGTCGGGGCGGGCGGCTGGGGCCAGATCGCCGGCGGCTGGGCCAGCACGTCGGAGCCGGGTTACCGGAAGATGCTCGAGCTGGTCGAAGCGTCGCTTAGGCCGGTCGAATACCACGACGTGGCCGGCACCTGCCAGCGCCCCAACTGCGAATGCCGAAGCTGCTGGGTCCACGCCGCCCGGCAGGAGTGGAAGCGCCAACACGCCCCGGCAGTGGCAGACGTGGGGACGGAGTAGGGCGGGCGGGTGTCGATCGGGAACGAGCTTGCCTGCAGCCCGTGCTAGTGAGTACAATGCGAATATGGAACCGACGCTAACCCAACACATCGAAACCCGTGCGGACCGTTGCGGCGGCAAGCCTTGTGTCGCCGGAACGCGGATCCGTGTATGGGACGTTTACGTCTGGCACGAATTGCAGGGCAGGTCACCCGAGGAGATCGTCACCGACTTTCCGCAGCTCACGCTGGCCGACGTTTACGCGGCGTTGGCTTACTACTGGGACAACCGCGAGGGCATCGAACGGGAAATGAAGGAGGCGGAGGACTTCGTCGCGGATCTGAAAGCAAAGCTGGGCCCGGGGCCTCTGCAGCAGAAACTCAGCAGCGCGGACGCGGAAGGTGATTCGGTTTCATCTTGACGAGCACGTCGACTCGGCCATTGCACAGGGTCTCCGCCTGCGTGGCATCGACGTGACCACCACCGCGGAGTCCGACCTTCTCGGGGCGTCGGACGAAGAGCAACTCGCATTCGCCTTGGAGCAAGAGCGAGTGACCTTCACCCAAGACGCAGACATGCTGCGTCTCCATGCTCAGGGCGCACAACACGCCGGCATCGCGTACTGTCATCAGCGAAGTCGTTCTATTGGTGAGATCGTGCGGCATCTCGCGCTGATGGACGCTTGCTTGAGCGCCGAGGAGATGAGGAGCTGCGTGGAATTTCTCTGAAGAACCGTACCGCCGCGCCAATCTGCCGACGCCCGCTACGGCTTGTCTACCTTCAGCTCCAACTGTTTCTTCCCGGGAGCGACCTCCACGACGAGCGGCGTGGTATCCAGGTTGCGGTAGACCTCCGGCACGGCGTCGGTGATGGCGTCGGTCTGGTCGTAGCTGACAAGCTGCACCTTGTGCTGCCCGACGATGGCCCCGTCGCCGTACTCGTAGGTCGAGACGGTCGAGAACGTGCCGTCGGCCGGGTTGACTTCGCCGCGGGCGGCGCGCGGCGGGACGTCCGGGTTGGCCGGCGGGTTTTGCGGCTGCAAGATGATTTCCATTCGCGCGGCCCGAATGACCGACCCGTCGGCGTAGGTCACCCGGCCCTCGACCGGGGCCATCTCGTAGGGCACGTCGCTGCCGCCGCAGCCGGGCAGGCCGCAAGCCAGCAACACGGCAACGAGCAAGGTAGAGTGGGTGCTTGCACCCACGCGGGAACGTGGTCTTTCCCTTGCACCCACGCGGGATTGCGGTCCTTGCCGCGTACGTGCAAGCACGCACCCTACGGAGCTCGAGCGTGACTTCATCTCTTCATCCCGTTGCTTCTCGAAGATCAGAACCCGTCGGCGGAAATCGTATACCCGTCGGCCGAGAGCATCAGGCGGTCCCACACCGCGGCGTAGCTGGAGTTGTTCACACTGACCTCGATGTAGTCGCTCAGCCAGCGCACGCTTCCGTCGGCCAGGCAGGCGTAGACCCCGCCGGCGTGCATGCTGCGGGCGGTCTGCTGGAAGTTGGGCCAGTTGCCGTTCGAGCAGGACATGCCCATGCGGGCCAGCTCGGCCGCCCCGCCCCAGACGGCCTGGATCTCGGTGCAGGCCAGCACGTCGTCGGCCAGCAGGCAGACGCGGTTGTTCGGCCCGTAGTCGTCGCCGCAGTAGCCGTGGCCCCACAGCGCGTTGGGGCATCCGCCGGCCATGGCCCAGATGCCGCGGGCGTCGAACGAGGTCACGCCGGCGCGGATCTCGGCCAGGAGCACGGTGTTGCTGGCCCCGTCGCGCATCTCGCCCATGGTGATCGAGGCGTTGGCCCCCATCACGCCGCGCACGCGGTGGTCGGTCCACCCCTTGTCGGCATAGGCGGCGTTCATATTGATGCCACAGCGGCTGTTGTGCCCGCTCATGTCGTGGGTCATGTACCCGTACGCCGCGTTGGCCGCGTAGCATCCCCGGGCCCAGCCGTCGCCCATCTGGTTAACCATGGAGTTGGTCGATCCGTTGAACGGTTCGCGGGCAAAGGCGTCGCTGGGACAGAGCATCACCGAGAGCCAGGTAGAGCGGGCCGCCAGGTTGTTGGCGTGGGAAAGGGGCAGCGACAGGTCGAAGCTATTGTACAGCGCCTGCTGCTCGAGCTGCGGCAGGATCATCACCACCCAGCTCTCGCGCAGGTCGGGGTTGTTGCGCAGCTCGATCTGCACGCCCGGCGCCCAGTGCGAGCTGGGGGGAAAAATCTTCCATGCCTCTTCATACTCCAGCACGGCCAGCCCGAGCTGCTTGAGGTTGTTGCTGCACTTGGTCCTCCGCGCCGCTTCCCGCGCGTGCTGCACCGCCGGCAGCAACAACGCCACCAGAATGCCGATGATCGTGATCACCACCAGCAGCTCGACGAGCGTAAACCCGCGGCGGCGCGGGTATCGTGCGACGTGAATCACGGCGGGCCCTTTCGGATCGGGAACGAAAAAGGGGCACAAAAAAAGGGGACCTGGTTTATTTTGCCTCCAACGGCCCGAGGGGTGCTTCGCACAAGACAAACCAGGTCCCTTCTTCGTTGCCCTTTCCCATGATTATAAGGGCCCTCGCACGCGCGTCAATGCACGTCGCGCCCGCGCCGGCAGGCTACTGAGCCGGCTTCGTGCCCAGGCAAACGGCCGAGCCGTCGGCCAGGGTGGCGTAGACGCGCCCGCCGGCCAGGGCCAGGGCGTTGTAGCCGAGCGGGGCGGCCAGCGTCTGCTCGGCGACCACCCGGCCGTCGTCGAGCGACAGCACGCGCACGAAGCCTTGCGCCAGCTCGGAGCCCGCGCGATAGATGCCCCCACCCAAGAGTACGGCGTCCGGGCAGACGATCAGGGAGGTCGCCTGGAACTCGCCGGGCAGGGTGTGGCTCCACATCGGGGCCTCGGGGTCAAGCTCGACCCCGGCGGGTCCCACCCGATCGCGCCGGAACGCCTGCACGTTCTTCCCCGCCCGGCAAGCGCAAACGGCCGCGTCGCTCCAGCTTACCAGCTCGCCCCGGACGTTGCCGAAGCCCATGGCCCCGTACTTTCGGTTGCCCAGCCGGGTCCAGTTGCCCGAGACGAACCCCTCCAGCCCGATCGACGGTGCGATTTCCTCGAGCGGCGGCGTCTTGTCCTGACCGCGGCGCTTCCCTGCCTGTTCGGCCGTGGGATTGGGCAGCAGCTCGCCGGCCTTGGGGTCCATGCGCGTGGTCATAAGCTGGACGCTCCGGCCGACGCAGAGCATGAGGTCGTTGATGCGCAGGGCCCGGGCGTTGCCCTCGCCGGCTAGGGCCTTGGACCACAGCGGCTCGCCGCTTTGCGGCTTGAAGGCCCGGACCAAAACGCCGCCGTCCGAACCCTGGCTCCGCCCGGCCGAGGCGTAGGCCACGCCGTCGCAGACCAGCACGGTGCCGATCGCCGGCCAGGGCGACTCGACCTGTCCGTACGAGACCAAGCGTTCTTCGAGCGGGGCGGCCCGCATACGCCACGCCAGCCGGCCGTCGCGCACCGACAGGGCGTAGACCCAGCCGTCGTTCGACCCGAACACGCAGGCCCCCTCGTGGATCGTCGGCGGGGTGTCGACCCTGGCGCCGAGCGTCTGGCGCCAGCGCTCCTCGCCCGAGCCGGCGTCCACGGCGATCACCTGGTGCCGGTCGGCGGCCGCGGTCACCATCACCCCCTCGGCCACCACGGGCGCAGTGAGCGGGTCGGTCAGGCGCTCCCGCCAGGTGACGCCAACCGCGCTGTCCGGGGCGGGCGGGCAGAGTCTGGCCTGCCAGAGCACGTCGAGTGCGCCGGGGGCCTTGCACGACGCGCCGTTGCTCCGCTGCGGATCGTGGCGGTAGGTGGGCCAGTCGGTCGGCTCTTCGGTGCCCGAGAGCGTGCCGGCCGCCGGGCCTTTTTCCACCGCCGGGGGAGCCTCCATTTCCTCGGCCGTGGGCTCGTGGCCCACCGGCCCGAACGCCACGAACCCCTGGATTTGGCTCGGGGCGCAGCGGCACCAGTTCTGCGGCGTGTAGAACTCCCCGTTGGCGGGGATCGAAGCGAACAGACAGCCGCCCCGGGCCCCGCGGTACGAGGTCGGCTTGCCGTCGACCCGGAACCCGCAGCCGCGGTTGGCTACCAGGATGCCGTTGACCCAGTAATGGGGCGTGCAGATGGTTCGCCCCAGCGAGAAGGCGGCGGGGCCCGCCGGCTGGCCGGTCTGGGGGTCGTACTTGTTCGGGCCGATCTGGACCGCGCCGTCGTAGAACGAGGTGTAGGAGTTGGCGGCCGTCTGGAGCAGCACCTTGCCGTCTTCGGCCGCCAGGGCCGTGGTCTTGGCCCCGTTGTTGTGCGAGACCGTTACCACGCCGAGCCCGGCCGCGTCGAGGCGCAGCGGGTCGTCGCGTCCCAGCACGTCGGGGCCCGCGGTCCAGCGGACCTTGCCCGATCGCAGGTCCACCGCCACCACGGCCTGCTCGGGGCGCGATAGCGATCCTTCGCCTCCCTTGCCGCGGCCTTTTTCCTCGAGCGGGTCCGGTCCTTTGCGCTCGAGCAGGTAGACCAGCCCGCCGGCGCTGCGGAGCGAGGTGGCCAGCTTGTCGAGCCCCCAGAGCTTGGCGCCCGTGCCGGCGTCGAACGCCTCGACCGTCCCCTCGGCCACGCCGAAGGTCATGCGGCGGCGGTCCACGCCGCTTAGGCCGCCGACCCGGGCGCCGTCCCTCCACGTGGCCGTGACCACCACGCCGCCGTCGACGAGGATCACGCCCGGGTTGTAGGTCGTGGCGAAGGTCCGCTGCACGTCGCCGGTGGCCGCGTCGAGGGCCACCAGCTCGCCCTTCTCGTTGGCGGCGTAGACCACGTCGGCCAGCCCGACGAAAGGGGCCCGGTTGGGATAAAAGAGGCCGCCGTAGTACGTTGCCCCCAGCTTGCGGCGCCAGAGGAACAGGCCGTTGAAGGCGTCGCGCGCAGTGACGTACTGGTCCACGCCGTGCTCCGACTGGTAGGTGGGGCCCACGTTCTCGAACACCGAGTTGGAGAGCGTGAAGCAGCGTCCGCCGGCCACGGCCATGCCCCGCGTGGCCGACCAGGCGTTGGCCGTCTGCGCAGGATGCTGGAGGTTCATCGGCAGGCCGGCGTTCCAGCGGTACCCCAGCGGAAACTTGACCACCTTGTCTCTCGAGACGCAGTTGCCGCCCGGGTCGTGGGCCTCGTGCGTCCACTCGTCCATGGACTCGGGCCAGGGCTTGGCGGTCAACTCCCACTTGCCGCCGGAGCGCGTGCAGAGCTTGCCGCCGGGGGCCAGGGCCCGCATCGCTTCCTCACGCGAAAAACCGGCGGCCGCGGCCGCGTCGAGGTCCTCGACCACCATCAGGTTCAGCACGTTGTCGCGATACGGCAGGGGCTTTAGCGCGAGCCGCTCGACCGCGGCCAACCCCGCCACGCCCCGCTGGGCGATCGCTTCCCGGGCCCGGGCGAGCGAGGCGTCGTCCGGCGCGATGCCGTGGACGACCAGCTTGCCCGGCGCGGTCAGCTCGGCGGCCAGGGCGGGCGACTCCTCGCTGCCGCAGCCGATCACCGCGCACAGACCGTGGTCGCAGCCGGAGAGCTTGAGCACCTCCGCGCCGGACGTTGCCGCCGAAGCGACCGGAGCGGCCACAAAGAGGACCGTCAAGAGAACCACGCTCGCAACCAGCCGTGAGTTCGTAGGATCGCTCATCGGGGGGCCTCACTGTGCTCGGGTGGGGGTTATGGCGCCGCGGGCGGCTCGCCGTTGCCCCACGATTGTAGCCGGCCGAACCGGCGGTGCAAGTTTTCTTGCCGGCTTCCCCGGCGCGGCCGCCGGGGCTAAACTCCAGAGAGTTCACCGGATCACCGGGACCGCGTCGCCCATGAAGACGACTTCCTGCGGCAACTTCTCCGACGAGGTGCGCGGCAGGGGCGACCCTTGCCTGATTTGGACCGTGCGCTTGCGAACCGCGGCAACCGACCGCGCGTGCTTACTGAAGCCGGGAGGTTGGTGAACTAGAGATGATTCCTGAACACATTCAACAACTGCTAAACGAACGTGGATACTCGCCGCGGAGCGGTGAGAAAGGGCCGATCCGCAAGACGCTTCAAGCGTTGGGAATCGATGGAAAAAACGGGGACACAATACCTATTTTGGCAAGATAGGAAATCCAGATCCCGGCGATAGTCGGCGACCGCTGGGCCTTGCCCGACGGCGCGATGCTCAAAGAGGCCAATGTCCGAGTTGCCCTAATGTGGCACGCACCGACCGGCCGTCATCCCGATCGCGCGGGGGTCAAGTTCCCTATCTTGCCAAAATAAGTATTGTGTCCCCTTAATTGGGACCCCAGGCCGGCCAACGGCTTGCTGATTGGCGGGGGTAGACGCGAAGCCGCGGCCGGCCAGCGGGGTCTCGGACGGTAGGCTGCCGGGAAAGCTACTTCTTCTCGGCAGGTTTCTCGGCGGGCTTTTCAGCCGGCTTCTCAGCGGGTTTGGCCTCCGGCTTCTTTGCGGCCGCCTTGGGGCAGGCCGGCTTTTTGGCCTCCGGCTTCTTTGCGGCCGCCTTGGGGCAGGCCGGCTTCTTGACCTCGGGCTTCTTCGCCGGGGCCGCCTTCTTACGCTCGGGCTTCGCGGCGGGCTTCTTGGCTGCCCCCGCCCGTTTGGCCGCCGCTGCCCGCTTGGCCGCCTCGGCCTTGTGCTTCTCGGCCTCGGCCTTGCGCCTGGCCTCGAACTCGGCCTGGCGCTTGGCGGCCAGGTCCTTTTTCTCCTGCTCGGCCTTGGCCATGGCGGCGGCCACGGCCTTTTCGGCCTCGGCGGCGGCCTTGGCGGCCTCGGCCGCCTTTTTCTCGAGCGCCGCTACGGCCGCTTTGGCTCGCTCCAGTTCCCTGGCGGCCATGGCGGCCCGGGACTTGAGCTCGGAGGCCCGCTCTCTAGCCATCAAGGCCGCTCGAGAAGCCGGGGGCATCTGCCGGAGCATTTCCGTGCGCCGCTTGGCGGCGGCCTCTTTGGCCGCGGCGATCTGGGCCGGCGTCTTGGGGGCCGGCTTGGCGGCGGCCGGCTTCTTCGGCGGCTCCTTCTTCTTCGCCGCGTCATCGGCCATCGCCGTGCCCAGTCCGACGACCAGGGCCAAGGCCGCACTCAACAGTACTCGCATCATGGCAACTCTCCTGGAAAGAGGAACAACGTGGAACGTTCGACTTCCGCACTCCACGGGCATCCGCCGGACCCCCGGCCGGCCGTCATGCGAGCCGGCGGCCGGGGGCTCGGACGGAGTCTTCCGCTACTTCTTCTCCTCGGGCTTCTTCTCGCACGCCGGCTTCTTCTCGCAGGCGGGCTTCTTCTCACCAGCCGGCTTCTTGCCCGGCTTCTTCTCGCCCTTCTTGGGGTGAGGCTTCTTCTCCGGCTTGGCCATCATCTCATCCAGAGTGAGGGCGCCGTCGCCGTCCTTGTCCTTGGCTTTGATCAGCTTCTCGGCCCGCTCGGCGGCCTCGGGCTTCTTGGCCTTGCCTTTCAGTTCCTCGAGCGTCAGCTTGCCGTCGCCGTCCTTGTCCTTGGCCTTGAACATCTTGGCCATGGCCTCGGCCCGCTTCTTGGCCAGCTCGGCCTTCTGCTCCTCGGTCAGGGGAGGCTTCTTGGGCTTCTCTTTCTTCTCGGCGGCCGGCTTCTTGGGACCTTCCTTCGGGGCATCCTGGGCGGAGGCCATGTTCAGCCCGACGAAAAACGCCAGGCCCAGACTCAACAACAGTCGCGTCATCGCACACTCCTTGAAAGATGGGGAAACGTGAAAACACACGGCCGGCGTACACCCGGGTGATTGCACGCGGGGCAGGCAGGCGGCCGTACCGTTGCCTAAGAAGACGAAAGAGGGACCTGGCAGAGCAAAACGAACCAGGTCACCCTCCTTCTACCGGGCAGGTTTCGTGGGTGGGTTTGTGGGTTGGGGAACCTTGTTGTCTTGCACGCCGTGCTTCTTCTTGTCCCGCAAGAGCGCTTCGAGCTGTTTCTCGATCAGTGTCTCGCGCTGCTGCTGCAACTCTTGGATCTGATCTTCGAGCTTCTCGAGACGGGCGCGAACTCTCTCGCGTTCGTCGACCAGCCGGGCGCACCGCACGTCCTGTTGGTCGGACAGCGCCTGTTTGAGCTCCTGTCGCAGCCTTTCGTCTTCCGGGGCCATCCTGATGCGGGCCACCAGGAGCTGGATGCGCGAACTGAGCTTCCATGCCTTCAATTCCCGCTCGTAAGCTTCCGGATCCCGCTCCTGGAAATGGGCCAGACGTTCGCTGGCACGAAACAACGCGCCCACGGCCCGACGATACTCGGCGGCTTCGGTCTTCTTGAGTTCGGCCAGCAACGCGGCCAGCTCGGGGTGGTGCCGGCGCACGAACTCGAGGGCGGCTGCTTCGCGCTCGGGCGTGAAGCCGGGCGAGGGCTTCGGTGAAGGCTTCAGCGGCTTCTTTGCCTTGTCCGTGTCGTAAACCCCACGCGCCTTGGCCGGCGGCTGCTCGGCAAGCGGCTGTTCTGCACACGGCGGCTTCTCGGCCGCCCCGGCCGCGCCGGATGCGAGCAATGCGAACGCCCCTAGCCAACCGAAGCACTTGTACACCGTTCAGTTCTCCTCGGGGATCGAATTGCCGTAGTCCTCGGTGCCCGGACCGCCGGAACCGGCCCGAACGGCCGCCAGCATCCAGGAGGGCGGAACGTTGGCGGCCAGCAAGTCCTCGTCCAGCCGATCGTCGTCGGCAACCTGATCTTCGGGGGGAAGCAGAGGCGGCTCGTCCGAGACCTCGTCCTGCTCAGGAAGATCCGTTGCCCAGCCGTCGAGCTGCAAGGCGGCCAGCTCCTCCCGTGTTCGGCTCCAGAGCACGGCCAGCTCTCGGGGGCGGCTGCCCGGGGACTCGATTTCACCTTCGCCCGGGACTTCTTGGGAAGGGCCGGCTATCGGCGTGCTACCACGATAGTGTTGATAGGCCAACACCGCCGCCAGGCAGGCGGCTGCTGCGGCCGCTGCCCACGCGAGGCGCCCGGCAAGACCCATCCGGCGCCACACGCCCGGCGCCCGGGAAGCCGGCTCCGGCCGCTTGCGCCGCTCGGCACCGGCCGCGGCGACGGCACGGGTCAGCTCGACGGCACGGGCAACCGCCTCCCGCGCCTCCTGGTCGTGAGCCAATCGAGTCTCGAAGGCGTCGGCCTCGTCGCGCGACAGCTCGTCGGCGATGTAGCAGAACGCCAACCAATCGAGATCGTCGGGCTTTTCGTGCGGCATGACGTTTCAGGTCTGTGAACGAAAAAGGGACCTGGTTTATTCTGCCTTCAACGGCCCGAAGGGTGCTTCGCACAAAACAAACCAGGTCCCTTTTCGCCTACCGGTAATCGCGCAACGGCACGCTGTTGCGTAGCTTCTTAAGCGCCGCTCGCATCCGCGCCAGGGCGGTGCCGAGGGGTATCCCCAACTCCTGGGCGATCGTGGCGAAGGTTTTCTCCTCGTAGATCCGCATCTCGACCACTTGCCGCTGCTTGGCGGGCAACTGGGTCAGCGCCGCCCGTACCGCCTCGACCGTTTCCGATCGGATCAAGGGCTCGTCGGCCGGGTCCTCACCGGCCCGCTGCGACCAGGCCAACTGTCTGGTCACTCGGACAGCCGTCGCCTGGCGCCGGCGGATCGCCGCCGCTTCGCGGTAAGCCACCTGGAAGAGCCATGCCTTGCGCGACTCGGCCGCGGTGGCGTGTCCCCGTTCCACGGCCTTGGTGAACGTCGCCTGGAGCACGTCGCCCGCCAGGGCCGGGTCTCGCAACAGGCCGAGCAAGAACCGCCGCAACGGCTCGGCGTGGTCGGCGTACAAGGCCGCAACCACGGCCGGGTCGAGCTTCTCTTGGTCCACGGTGCTCGGGGGGTGTGCGTCCGCCGTGGTCCCGGCGGGCAACCCGTTCGCCGGGTAAGATGCGCCGGCCCGCTCGATTATTGATTCGCTCTTGGCCATTTTGTGCCCAAGCGGCCTCGCTCCCCAAAGGGCTGGCAGCCGAGGCCCGCCGGTTTGCCGCCGGCCCCAGCAATATGCTATCCTGGCAGTCCTCCGGTTTCCAGAACACAAGAACGAAAAAGGGACCAGGTATGTTTCGTGCACGAATCAAGGAGACCCCCATGAGAACGGCACTTGCAGGCGGGGTCCTCGTGGCATTCGCCACGCTACGATGCTTGCCGGCGTGGGCAGAGCCGGCGGCCGAAGAGGTCCTGAAGGCTTCCGGGCTCCGGGGCGGGCTGGCCGTCCAGCTCGGCTGCGGCGACGGCGAGTTGGCCACGCCGCTGGGGGCCGGCGGGCCCTTCCTCGTCCAGTGCCTCGACACCGACCCGGCCAACGTCGAGAAGGCCCGGACCCGCATCCGATCGGCCGGCCTCGGCGGGCGCGTGTCGGCCGCCCTGTTCGACGGCGAACACCTGCCCTACGTCGATAACCTGGTGAACCTGCTGGTGGCCGAGGACCTTGGGAAGGTCGCCATGGCGGAGGTGATGCGCGTGCTGCGGCCCGGCGGCACGGCGTATGTGAGCCAAGACGGCACGTGGAGCAAGACGGCCAAGCCCTGGCCCGATGACCTCGACGAGTGGACCCACTTCCTGCACGGCCCGGACAACAACGCGGTCTCGCACGATCGGGCCGTGGGCCCGCCCCGCTGTTTGCAGTGGGTCTCCGAGCCCGTGTACGGGCGCAACCACGATCGGTTGGCCAGCCTCAGTGCCATGGTCACTGCCGGGGGCCGTCTGTTTTCGATCGAGGACCGCGGCCCGGCCCTTTCGATCGGGCTGCCCGCCGACTGGCGTCTGGTGGCCCGCGACGCCTTCAACGGCGTGACCCTCTGGGAGCGGCCCGTCGGCCAGTGGGCATCGACCCGAATCGGCTTCCGCAGCGGGCCCGTGCAGTTGGCCCGGCGCCTGGTGGCCGTGGGCGATCGGGTCTACGTGGCATTGGATTACGGGGGGCCGCTCTTGTGCCTCGACGCGGCAACGGGATCGACGCTCAAGACCTTCGAGGGCACCGAAGGCGTGGACGAGATCCTCTACTGCGACGGGACCCTCTACCTCGCAACGTCGTCGGCCGACGCGCAGCAGGGGCGCCGCATCCTCGCCGTCGCCGCCGAGAGCGGCAAGGTGCTCTGGGAGAACGGCGAGGGGCCGGCACGGAGCATCCTGCCGGCAACGCTCGCCGTGGGCTTAAGCCGCCTGTTCTTCCACGACGGCCAGGCGATGGTCGCGCTGGAGCGTTCGACCGGCGGGGTCGAATGGCGAACGCCGCTTCCCACGGTGACGCGGCGCCCGTCCTGGTCCGCCCCGACGGTGGTGTTTCACGAGGGCGTCGTGCTCTGTGGCGATCGGGCGGTCGATTACCCGGCGAAATGGAAGCAGAACCAGGTGCTCCTCTCGGGCATGCTCCAACACGGCGGGCTGGGTCAGATCACGGCCCTCTCGGCCGAGGACGGCGCCGTGCTCTGGCAGGACGAGGCGGCCGAGTGTTTCCACAACGCGGTCGACGTGTTCGTGATCGACGGGCTGGTCTGGGCTTCGCGGGGGCCGGCCCGGTTCTTCTTCGAGCGGACCCGCCCGGTCCTGGCCGGACAGTTCGGCGAGGACTTCTACGTCGAGGACGTCGCCGGGCGCGACCCGCGCACCGGCGAGGTGAAGAAGCGGATCGACGCCGCCGAGGCATTCACCCCAACCCACCACCACCGCTGCATCCGCAACAAGGCGACCGACCGCTACCTCATCCTGGAACGGACCGGGATCGAGTTCATCGACCTCACCGGCGGCCCCAGCCTGCGCCACAACTGGACCCGCGGCATGTGCCAGTACGGCGTGATGCCGGCCAACGGGCTGCTCTACACGCCGCCCCACCCCTGCGCGTGCTACAACGCCAGCAAAATGAACGGCTTCTTCGCCTACAGCAGCCGGAAAGAGGCCGCGTGGACGGACAGCGGGCTGGAGCGATTGCAGAAAGGGCCGGCCTACGAAGCCACCGACTCCACCGGCGCACGCGCCGTGACGGACGACTGGCCGACCTATCGCCACGACAACGCCCGCAGCGGCTGCACCCGCGTGGCCGCCGCCGATAGCCCGGCCGTGGCGTGGCGCTGCGATCTGCCCGGCCCGCTCAGCGCCCCCACGTCGGCCGACGGCAAGGTCTTCTTAAGCGCGATCGACCGCCACACGGTCTACGCCCTGGACTTGGCCACGGGCAAGGAGCTGTGGTCGTACGTGGCCGGCGCCCGGGTCGACTCGCCGCCGACTTACTGGCAGGGTCGGGTCTACTTCGGCGCGGCCGACGGCTCGATCCAGTGCCTCGACGCGGCCGACGGCACGCTGGTCTGGCGCTATTTCGCCGGGCCGCAGCAGACGTCGATCGTCGTGCGCGATCAACTCGAGTCGCCCTGGCCCGTGCCCGGCAGCGTGCTCGTGCGCGAGGCAACGGTCTACGCCCTGGCCGGGCGCAGCTCGAACGTCGACGGCGGCATGATCTTCGTCAAGCTCGACGCCCAAACCGGCAAACCGCAGCTTACCAAGCAGATCTACAACCGCGATCCCGTCACCGGGCGCCAAGACGAGGATCACATCGACGACGTCTACATGCCCGGCCTGCTGTACGACGTCCCATCGTGCACCGGGTCGTCCCTTTTCATGCGCGAGGCCCGGCTGTCGCTCGACGGCACGCGCATCGACGAACCACGGACACACCTCTACAGCCCCGGCGGCTTCCTCGACGACGCCTGGTGGCACCGCTACTACATGATCTACGGCACCCGCTTCAAGAACGGCCCGGGCGGCGGGGTCGGACGTTCCGGCGGGGCACCGGCCGGGCGCCTGCTGGTCTGCGACGGCCAGCACGTCTACGGCTACGGGCGCGCCCGACGCGATCAATACCGCCTGTTCTGCGTCGCCACCGGCGCGGGCAAGTCGGCCCGGACGCAGACCGCACCGCGCGGCACGCCACCGGGACCGGGCACGGCGGCTTCTCGGCCCACGGCGTGGTCCGACGCCGAGTGTCCGATCATGGTCCGGGCCATGGCCCTGGCCGGTCCGCCCGACGCCCCGGACCAACGCGCCCGCCGGCTCCTGATCGCCGGTCCGCCGGCCGAGGCGCTGACGAACATCGACGTCCTGCGCGGCAAGCGAGGCGGCCAGCTCGCGGTAGTAGACGCCTCGACCGGCCGCCGCCTCTCGCAGCTCCCGCTGGCCGCCCCCCCAACCTGGGACGGCCTGTGTGTGGCCCGAGGACGCATCGTCGTGAGTCTCACGTCGGGTGCCGTGGCGTGTTTCGAGTAGACGCCGGCGTTGCACAAGACCGTAGGACGGATTGCCCAATCCGTCCCGCACGCCACCGCGAGCAAGGCTCCGGGCGTGCGCCCCGGCGTCGCTTGAAGCAATGCGGTTCTCGGATCGGCGCCGATGGAGTAAGCTGTAGGTGATCCTGCAAATTCATGCGTGTCAAGCTCAGTGGAAGACAACGGCCATGCACCTGCACCAGTTGACCATCAGCGGCTACAAGACGTTCGGTGAATCCTTCAAGCTTGAGCTATCGGCAGCGCTCAATGTGCTGGTCGGCGAGAACGGTGTTGGCAAGAGCGCCATAATAGACGCCGTCCGTCTTTTGCTCCAAGAGGACGAGTTTGGACGAAGCCCTATTGCCGACTCAGACTTCCATAAACCGTTTCGTCCTGGGGGCAGCCGATCGGAAGGATTCCGGATCGAGGCCACATTCTCGTCACTGACTAGAAAGCAACAGGTAGCGTTCCTCCCTTGGACCGATCTCGAAGGAGGGGCGAAGCTGTCCCTTCACGTGGACAACAAGCCGAACTACCGCGGACGCTATGGTCGGACCCTCTGGGGAGGGGCCTCCCGGGCAAGTATCTTCGAATTGGAGCTTCTGGAAACGATCCACTGTATCTATCTACCGCCACTGCGAGATGCTCAGGCCAAGCTTCGCGAAGGCCGTGGATCACGCCTTGCAAGGCTAATGAAGAATCTGACGAGCAAAGAACGAAACCAACTCGATCGAGAAGGCAAAACGCATCCCTTACAGGAAAGGGTAGCGGAGTTCAATCGGACGTTGACCAAAGACACGGATCTCGTTATCGCGAGCACCAACTCCTTAATCAAGACAAGGCTCAAGGAGGCACTCGGCTCGCTGTTTTCTCAAGACACGTTGATTCAGTTCTCTGAGAGCAGCTTCGACCGGATTGTCGAAAGCCTTCGACTCCTCTTCTTCCCGACAGTTGGAGAGGCCACCGATCAGGAACTCTTTCGTAGTCTGGAGGAGAACAGTCTTGGGTACAACAACCTCCTTTATCTTGCGACTGTCCTGGCCGAGATAGTTGATGCCGAGGACGCATCCGGATATCTTACAGTCCTGCTCATCGAGGAGCCGGAAGCTCATCTTCATCCACAGCTTCAGATCCGGCTCCTGAAGTACTTGGAGAAGTCGGCTTCCGATTCCTCGGTTCAAGTTATCGTGACGACGCATTCGCCGGTGTTGGCATCAGCCGCGTCGCTGGACTCGGTTGTTCACTGCTCCCGCGTCACTGAACAGGATGCCGAATCGTTCAAATACGTCGCCACGCCGCTCCGTCGCTGTGGACTCAGACGGAGGAGCAAGGAATTCGTCGAGCGCTGGCTGGATGTCACGAAATCAACCTTGCTCTTTGCAAAAGGTGTGGTTCTTGTCGAGGGTATTGCCGAAGCCATGCTGCTCCCGCTTCTTGCCAACAGAGTGTTGAGCAGACACAACGAGAGTAGTCCGGCCAACCTTCTACCGGGGTCGCTTGAGGATGCGGGCGTGTCCATAATCAATATGAACGGCATCTACTTCACACACTTCTTGCAGCTCTTCTGCGACTTGAAGAAAGGCGCATCTGATTCAGTTCCCATCCGTTGTGCCGGGATTACCGATCAAGATCCTCCGAAGAGGGTGCCCAACAAGAATCCGAAGGAGAAGGGAGTTGATTTCCTGCCAACACCCTCCGACGTCGATGCGGAAAAGACGACGGGAGGCAAGAGCGTGTTCACCTATCCGCCGAAGGTACTGGAGGAAAGAAGCAAGTACAAGAAGCCCGAGCGATTTCACGGCCGAAACCCAGCGTTGGACCTGATTCCCGTAGTCCAGAATTCTGAGTACGCTCGTCTGTATGCCTGCCCACTAAAGACGTTTGAATACGATTTGGCCATGGAGGGCGGCAACCTGGATCCGATGCTTAGAGTCTTGCTGAAGCTGTGGCCAGACAATGGAAGGGTCAAGGATAGACTGAAGGGCCTCGCTCAACAGAAATGGAATGACGCTTCCGATGAGCAGTGCAAGGCCACGGCAGCCGGCAGGGTGCTTATGGCAATCGAGAACGAAAGGATCGGAAAGGGAATTTTCGCCCAGCGTCTGGCAGCACAACTTTACGACAACGACGTGGCTTTCGCCGTCCCGGCTTACATCGCGAATGCAGTGCTATGGGCATGTGGAGGCCTACCGCATGACGAAAACTGAGTTGTTTGAACGTGTCGCCGCGGCCGTCTGCCGAAAACCGCATGACGTTATGCCTGATGAGTGCTATGCGTCGTTCGGAGAGCAACATTCTCTCTGCCGGGCATACGGCAGATGTCGCCTTTATGAGAAGACGGCGGCGCAACTTCGATACGTGGTAGCACCGAGCACGAAAAACGTCTTTCTGAAAGCATGTCCCGGCAGCGGAAAAACTGAAGTCGTCGGGCTCAAGGCCGCGTACGAGATTCAGAAGTGGAAGCAACGGGTCGGTGGCCTCGCGGTGCTCACCTTCACCCGGAACGCCGCCAATGTCATTTCGACACGAGTCAGTCAGTTCGTTGGGAATCGGGGCCTGGCCTTTCCACATTTCGTTGGCACGTTCGATAGTTGGCTGCACGGCTACATCGCCAACCCGTTCGCGCACGACCTGACGGGATACAAAGGCAAGGACGGAGACTGGACTATTCGTATCATTGACGAACAGTGTGTGCATCCGTTCCTCCGAAACTACCAGACGAAGTATCGGTACGACAATTACGGCCATGTACGTGCCCACCATTTCTATGTGGACGACGATGACGATGGCGACCGGGTGTTCGTCCGGCAGCAGAAGGGCGGCAAACACTCCGAAATGCCACTGAAGGCTTGGGGGCTCGGAGATTTCAGGGAAACCAAGAGAAAGTTCTGGGAGGCTGGGTTCGCCACATACAGAGATATGGAGACACTTTGCCTGCGCTTGTTGGACGATGACAGCCTCCATCTCACAGGGCTTGTCAAGAAGCGCTTCCCGTTCATCATTGTAGACGAATGTCAGGATCTGTCCCCCGTTCAACTTGGCATCCTTGAGAGGCTTCTGGAAGCGGGCGCGAACGTTCACTTAGTCGGCGACTTGAATCAGGCTATCTTTGAATTTCGGCAGACATATCCTGAAGCGGTGCAGGAGTATGTCGAGGGCCACAAGTTTGTGACAAAGCCCCTGGCGCACAACTTCCGAAGCGTGCAACCCATAGTGGATCTGTGTGGTCGACTTGTAGGGCAAGGCGAGGTGGTAGGGCGAGAGCCCGGCGATTCAGAGCCAGCATGTGTTACATTTGAATACTCCGGAGAGTCTCCGTGCTTTCTGGTTGCCAACTTCGTTCGGTACTTGACGAAGCGCGGCATTCCGATGGAACGAGCGGCCGTCCTTGCCCGTGGGAAAGCTCTGGTGGCGCAACTGCGGCCCGGGACCGGAAGTAGACTCAATGTGAACCAGCGATTACCCACGGCGATCAAGCTCTGGCAAGCTGAAAGCCTTCCTGCAATGGACGACGCGCTGGGGTGCATGGGTGGCTTCGTGGTCAACAAGTTCTTTTCGAAGCGTTCGAGCGACAGCCGCCATCACGACTGCCCGGAGGACGTGGCCAAGCCTTTGACGTGGCGTCTCTTCCTTGCGAAGTTGCTGGACGCGTGCGCGAACGATTCGGAGATTGCCGATCTTAGCCAAACGTGGAAGAACTGGGCGTGTACTGTTCGCAAGGCGTTCCGTTCTCGGCTGCTCTCTTGTGCGGATCTGCTACCGGGCCTTTCGAATGAAGATCGCCAAGAACTCCCGCACCTGGACGGTAATACATTCAGAGTTCCGGCCGGCATGGGTGAGAAATCGGTCGAACACACGCTTGACGTTAGAGCGCCGGCTGAATCACCAAGTATACGGATTACCACAATTCATCAGGTCAAAGGCGAGACATTCGAGGCCGTGCTCGTGGTGTCAGCACAACGGACGGGACAGGGCGGGCACTGGAAGGAGTGGATCAAGGATCCGGCCAGCGAGAACGCGCGATTTGCGTATGTCGCGAGCTCCCGACCACGAACACTGCTTGTTTGGGCGGTGCCCGAACTGGCCGCTGAAGAAAGAAAGACACTCGAAAGCATGGGCTTCCGGTGTATTGGCGAGGATCCTTCCGCCGAATAGAGACTGCTCTGCTTGGTGACAGGAACGCACCCCGGCCGGCGCCCCCACTCCCACGCGTGGCGCCGCGGGCGGAGGTAACCGCCGTTGCACTCGCCGTCCGAAAAGCCCGCGCTCGCCTTCGGCTTGCGGTTAAACGAGGTTGGGAGGGCGGGTGCGTCCAAGAATGGGGCCCGGGCGTTGGCGATCTTTTTGGCCACCGGGGCGGTTGGTGACCATAAATACCCCCTATGTCACGTAAGTCCTTGCGGCGCCTGGAGATAAATTGGCCCAATTCTTGGCGCCTTTGCACTGCGGGGGGTGCGCAACAATTGCGGCGAAGGGGCGCCATTGCAGGCCGCGGCGCGTGCCGTGTCAAGTGGGGTGTGGGGACGCAAGGGGTTGCGGGGCAAGGGGTTAAGAGGGGCCGGTGTCCAAGAGGGTCTTTCGGGGTCACTCAGCAGAGGGGGCTGCGCAAAAGTGGCCAATGGACAATACCCTAAAGGAGCGCTTGTTACATAAACATCACCGTTTGGTGACCATTCCGAAGTATCGGCGCCGTAAGGGGTTATGGTGCGATCTTACCTATCTTGTTAAAGATGGCCCAAAAACCAACAATAGAATTCGGGTGTCAGCGCAAGTCGTTGGGGCTAAACGGGTTAAGTGCCGTCCAAAAGCACCCTCTGGACGGAGTTTTCTTGGCCACCAGTCGGGGGGCGGTTTCGTCGACGTAAGTCGTTGTGGCGCATGGGGCTCCGGATCGGGGCGAGTGGCCCAAAACGGCATTGCCGGGTTTCGGTCCAACAATTTGGAATGGGCCAAGAAACGCGCGGGAAGGGGGTCGGACGGCGGCGACGGTTGGACGGCGCGTGTTGGAACAGGTGGGAACCGAGGGAGCGCAGAAGAGTGGGGGCAGTGGTGCCGGCCGGCCTTCAGCGGCTGATGCAATACAGCCACTTCTTGCCGCGCAGCAAGAGCTTGCCGTCGGAGACCGCGGGCGAGGCGAAGGTGTGCTCCATGTCGAGCCGGTTTTCGGTGAGGCGGTCGAATCGGCTCGAGGCGGAGACGACGGTCACCAGCCCCTCGGTGTTGAGGAAGTAGATGCGGCCCTCGGCGGCCAGGGGCGAGGCGCGGTAGGCGCCCTTGAGACGCTCCATCCAGAGCAGCCGGCCGCTGTGCAAATCGAAGGCTCGGGCGATCCCGTCGTTGTTGATCATGTAAAGCTGCCCGGCCCAGACGACAGGCGAGGGGCTGTCGGAGGTGCCCTGGGAGTAGCGCCAAACGATTTCGTCCCGCGAGCGCCGCCCGGGGCCCTCCGGGCGGATCGCCAGGAGCGGCTCGCGCATGCCCTGAATGGCGAAGATCATCTCCTCGGCCGTCACGGGGCTGGGGATTACGCGGTTGCCCACCAGGCCGGGAAGGTGCCAGAGGCGCCGGCCGGTCGCGGGGTCGTAGGCGTCGAGCACGTGCCCGCCCCAAACGACCATCTCCCGGCGCCCGGCCGACTGGCGGAAGATCGGCGTGGTGTAGGCGTCGCAGCTCTCGCGGGTCGCTTCGGTCATGCGGGGGGCGAACCACTTTTGGCGCCCGGTCCGCTTGTCGTGGGCCACCACGTAGCTGGGCGAAGGGCTCGGCCAGAGGTCGGCGCAGGAGTCCTGCATGCAGGCCGAGATCACCAGGTTTCCGAAGAGCACCGGGCTGTTGGCATGTCCCCACCAGATCGTGTACCTTCCGTGGTCCTCGGCCAGGTTGCGCTTCCAAAGCTCGCGCCCGTCGAAGTCGTAGGCGGCCAGGTCGCCGTTGCCGAAGTGGGCCACGACCACCTCGCCGTCGGTGACCGGCGACGGGGTGGCCAGGTTCTGCGTGAGGTGGAAGACCTGGCGCCCGCGCCAGCTCCCGGATTGCTGCCCGGCGGGCTGCCGGGGAGTCTGTCCGGTGCCGACCTGCCGGGTCCATACGATGCGTCCGGTCCGCTTGTCGATGCGCAGCAGGAGCAGCTTCTCGTTGTCGACGTGGGAGGTGAGGAACACGGCGTCGTCCCAAATCGCCGGGGTGCTATTACCCCACTCTGGCAGCGCGCACTTCCAGTCGACGCCCGAGCCCTCGGCCCAGGCCACCGGCAACCCGGCCTCGCGGCAGACGCCGTCGCCGGTCGGCCCGCGCCACTGCGGCCAGTTGCCGGCCCGGGCGGAGACCGCAGCGAGCAGGACTACGAGCGTGATCGGGGGGCGGAGGATGGTGCGCATGTTGTCAGCCGTCCTATCTCATCTGGGCAACACTTCAGCCGAGTGACTTTGGGGGCGTTTGGAAGGGAAGATGGGAAACACGGAAAGAGGGAAAGACGAAGAGCTCATGTTCCCCCTTTTTCCCCTTCCCCCTTTTCCCGAGACCCGTCCGGCTCGGGTGCGGCGGCGGGTTCCAGGCCGGCGGTCCAGGCCGCGGCGCGGCGGAACAGCTCGCCCACGGCGGGGACCTCGAAGGCCGCGACGTCGTGCCCCAGCACGCAGTGCAGCACCCGCCCCTTGCCGTAACAGAGCACGAAGGCCATGGGGTAGCGCTTGCCGTCGACCTTCGACTTCGCGTCGGCCAGCACGTGGATGGCCGGCTCCCCCTCGAGGCAGGTGTAGAGTTCGTCGGTGGTCTCGAACGGTTCGAGTCCCCGGGTGACGGGGTGGTCGGGGTCGACGATCTCGACGCGGAACTTGCCCCGGGGGTCGTGCCCGCGGAGCTTCGGGTTCCAGGCCCGGCCGGCGAGCTTGGTGAAGTCGTCCTTGAACTCCTGAAACGCCCCGCAGGCGAAATGCACCAGCACCAGCCCGCCCCCTTCCCGGACGAACCGGGCCAGGTTGTCGAACCCCTCGCGCCCCGGCACCTGGGGGTCGTAGTTCTTGAAGTGGGCGACCACCGTGTCGTAGTCGTGCAGCTTCGGCGAGCGGAGGAACGTCAGATCCTCGACCACTTCGACCGCCAGGCGCCGGTCGCCTGCGATCTGCCGCTTCAAGACGGGCGTGGTTTCCTTCCACTTATGACCGGGGTAGTCCTCGCCGGTGACGATCAACACCCGCTTGAGCTGCTCGGCCTGCGCACGATCCGGATCTTGGCTCGGCTCCCCGGCCGATGACCGCGGCAGGCCGCAAACCGCCGTGGCGGCGCTCAAACCACAGATCGCGAAGACCCGGAAAAAACGTGAAGTTCGAGAGTGCATGATTGGGCTCCTCAGGGTGGTTTCAACAGGACGCAAGGGAGGAAACGGAGATTACATTATAGCTCCGCAAACGGTAGACTCAAGGGATTGTGCGAGGGCATGAACCGGCGGCCTTCGCGCTTCGGGCTTTGCACGGCATGTTCGGTGCGGTATAAGGGAGGTCGGGTTGTCGCGATAACCTTGAACCTTTGTGAACGTGGCAATCATCGGCTTGTCGGCTACTCGTGACATCCCGTGGAGCGCATGGGTCTTGGGCGAAACGCTATGATGGGGAGGCTTTTTCTCGCGGTGGCCGGTTAGAATTCTCGGCCGCGATCTCACCCAATCCCCGACAGGACCACCACGAGGAGAAAGGTCCATGTCTTCCCGCAATCATCGACGCGCAGGCCGTCTCTGGCCGGTTCTCGTGCTCTGCTGCCAGGCCTGCTCCGTCTGTATCGGCGCCCAAGCCCCGGAGAGCGACCAGACCGTTTCGGCCCAAGGGATCCTCGCCGGCGCCGGCGTCCGGAGCGGGCTCATCGTCCACGTGGGCTGTGGCGACGGCCGGTTGACTCTCGGGCTGCGGGCCGGCGACGGCTGCCTGGTCCACGGTTTGGACGCCGACCCCGGCCATGTTGAGCGCGCCCGGCAGTACATTCGGTCGAAGGGCGCGTACGGGACCGTGTCCGTCGACCAGTGGACCGGAAAGGGGCTACCGTACGCGGCCAACGTCGTCAATCTGCTGGTGGCCGAAGACCTCGGCGACGTGCCGATCGACGAGGTGATGCGCGTCCTGCGTCCGGGCGGCACGGCGCTGGTTGCCGGGGATCCGGAGTCACCGGTCGGAGCTGAGCGACTCACGATCGGGGGCGCGCGTTGGTGGAAGCTGGTTAAGCCGTGGCCCAAGGAGATCGACGAGTGGACGCACTTCTTACACGACGCGAGCGGAAACGCGGTGGCCGACGACACCCGGGTCGGCCCGCCTCGTCGCATTCAGTGGATTGCGGGGCCGATTTGGCAGCGTCACCACGACGGTCCTCCCGCCGTCAGTGCGATGGTTTCGGCAAGGGGAAGACTGGTCTATATCCTTGACGAGACGCCGACCGGCGTGTTCGCGTCGCCGGAGAAATGGTCGCTTGTCGCCAGGGACGCGTTCAGCGGCGTGTTGCTCTGGAAGAAGCCGATACCCAACTGGGGTGGACCGGAGCACGGCTACTGGACCCGCCAGGACAAGAACCTGCCCTACCGGCTCGTTGCCGCAGGGGACACGTTGTACGTCACGCTCGGTTTAGACGCTCCGGTTTCCGCCCTGGATGCCCGGACGGGCGACGTCCTGCATACCTATGAGCACACGGACAGTACACAGCAGATTCTGTTCCGCGACGGAACGCTCATTCTCGTTGTCCGTCAGCGTGATTCCGAGGATTCCGCCGAGCGCGGCGCGCTTGCCGCCGCCACCAACGTTGTCGCGACTGACCCGGACACGGCAACGGTGAAATGGAAGAGCGGGCCGTTTGCCGGCCTCTCCTATCTGCCGAACAGAGCGCATCTGCCCTTGGCGGCCGGCGACGGCAAGGTCTGCGTGCTGGACGCCGAGAGGGTCGTGTGTCTTGCCGCGGACACCGGAGAAGTGCGCTGGCGTCTGCCGAGGCCCGCCCATGAACCATTGAAGAACAGAGGCTTCACCTTCGACAACCTTTGCTCGCTTGCCTATTACCAGGGCGTGCTCGTCCTGACACAGCCGATCGAGTCGGGGGACCCGTACAAGGGGCCGACCCGATCCGCCATCATCGCCATCGACACCGCTACGGGGCAAGTCTTGTGGTCCGCCAAGTGCGGAGGTTGGCCCTTTGTGACCTCGGCTGACGTGTTTGGGATCGACGGCCTCATCTGGACGGTCGGTGATTCCGATTTCACCCTCGTCGGTTTCGAGGCGGGGACCGGAGAGGTCAAGAAGACCATCGACGCTTCCGAGGCTTTCTACCAGGGGCACCATCACCGGTGCTATCGCAACAAGGCGACGTCCAGGTACATCTTCACCGGACGCCGCGGCATCGAATCCACGGAGCTGGCTACCGGAAACGTGAAGCTCCACCATTGGACGCGAGGCGGCTGTCGATATGGAATCCTGCCGTGCAACGGTCTCCTCTACGCGCCGCCGGACGCCTGCGTCTGTTACATCTCAGCGAAGCTGGCGGGCTTCTATGCCTTTTCGGCCGAGTCACCCCGGCAGCCTGTGCCCACGGCAAAAGGCCGGCTTGAAGAAGGGCCGGATTACGGCCTTACACCCGTCGCCGACTCCTGCCCGCCTTCGCAGGAGTGGCCAACCTACCGGTTTGACCCGGGGCGCAGTTGTGCCACTCCCGCAACGGGCCCTTCCGAGCTGAGCATCCGTTGGCAGACCGACCTTGGCTGCGCGCCGAGCAGTCCGGTCGTGGCGGCGGGCAAAGTGTTCTGCGGCGCAACGGACTCCCGCGCGATCTGCGCTTTGGACGCCGACGGCGGCAAAGAGAGTTGGTCCTACGTCACCGGCGGACCGATCGATTCACCTCCGACCGTATACAAAGGTCTTGTTCTGTGCGGTTCACGGGACGGATGGGCCTATGCGCTAAACGCGGCCAACGGAAAGCTGGTCTACAGGTTCAGGGGCGCCCCGTGCGAGCGTCGCATTGTCGCGTGCAACAGGCTCGAATCCCCGTGGCCCATACACGGAAGCATACTTGTCACCAATGGAGTCGCCTACTTTGCGGCCGGGCGCCAGTCATTCGTCGACGGTGGCATTCTCGTCTATGCCCTCGACCCGTTCAGCGGTCGCGTGCTTCAAGAGACACGGGTGTCGAGCCCGGAGTTGCAGGGCATTGAGCGAAAGGATTACGAGACCCAGTCGCACGGCTCCCTCGTGCCTTTGTCGAAGTTCTACGACATGCCGCCGGAGAACCCGGGTGCCGTGTCAGACATTCTGACCGCCGACGGGGGACTCATCTATATGCGGAATCTTCGACTGGATCCGGCGGACATCGGCCGGCCGGTTTCTCAAGAAAGGCAAACCATCGAGGTCAAGTACGGACGTGGTGTCAGGCAGGATCCGGTACCCGGTCCTCAGGTCGTGTCCGACGCGGGATTCCTCGACGGCTCCTGGTTCAATCAAGTCTATTGGACGTATCGAGACTCTTCGCGGTCGAAGCTGTTGGTCTTTGACGACACGACGACCTACGGCGTCAGGGCATGCGGCAGAAGAACGAGAAGCAGACACGATCGCTATCGCTTTCAACCGGGGAACGGCTACACACTCTTCGCCTATAACCACACAACCAATGAAGAGCGGTGGGAGGTCAAAGTCCAGGTCCGCGTGCGAGCGATGGTGCTGGCTGGTGACAAGCTCTACATTGCCGGCACGCGCGATTTGGTCGATCCGCAAGACCCCTGGGCGTTCATTGAAGGCAGAGGAGGGGGTGTGTTGTGCGTCTATTCGGCGAGTGACGGTAGCAAGCAGAAGGAAATCGACCTGGAAAGCCCACCGGTTTTCAACGCCATGTGCGTGGCGGGCGCACGGCTTTATATGTCGACAATCGCAGGAACCGTTGTTTGCATCGGGCAGTAGAGTTGCCGCAGGAATGGGAGCCCCACGCCCTTGGCATCGCGGGCCACATTCGCTTCACTGGCAGCCCTTCACCAATTGAGGAGGATCGTCGGCGCCGACGGTACGCCCTGCCACCCCAGCCGGCCGGTTCGAGGCAAGACCTGCTTCCCCGGAGATGATACTCTTTCGAGGCTTGGTGAAAGGGTGAAACATCCCGGCTTGTCGCCGAGGGTCCCACCTGCTCACGTTTTCTGTGAGAGGTCGCAGGATGCCCACTCATTTGGCGGGGCGCGCCACCGGCGCCGGAGCTCAGCGCAACGTGCGGCGGCATCGTCTGACGCATCGAAACGTCTGCTCCGAAAGTGCAGAAATCGCCCCCATTGTGCCAGGCAAAGCTTACCGGGCACTACGAATTGGCAGTGCGCAAGCGGTGGTGAACTTGACACGGGTTGATGCGCTGGTAACATGGAAGCTGTACGGCCGGGCCGGCGGCAGCATCGAGGCTCGGCTGGGTCGGCAGAGATTCGGGCACGGTAGTGCCCAGTGCCCCATCTGCAGGGCACAACGGGCAGCGCTCGCTCCGAAAAGCCGTTCAAATCGGGCCAGGAAAAGACCGGCCTGGGGCAAGGCAGGCCATCGCTTCTTGATAGGGGATAGCCGATGGCCCTCTTCTCGCGGTGCGGCTCTTGCCGCGGTGTTTCGCAACGCCCAAGACCGACTTATGGGCGAAGGCTCGTTCTCGAACGATTGGAGCCGCGCCAACTCCTTTCCGCGGCGCCGCTGCTCGACACGGTCGCGGGCGGCGCCTCCGAGGTGAAGCCCTGGACGCTCTTGGTCCACTTTGCCGGCGATGGCCACAACGAGGGGCTGGCCATCGACGACTTCAACGCGCTGGAAAGAGGAACCGATCCGGCCAACAGCAACGTCGTCGTACAGCTCGACCGAGTGGCGGGTTACGACAGCTCGAACGGCGACTGGACCACCTGCCGCCGCTATCTCGTCCGACCGGACGCCCACACTGACCGCACCATCCGTTCGACGCTGCTCGCCGATCTCGGCGAGGTCAACGTGGGAGACCCCCAGACGATCGCCGACTTCCTGACCTGGGGGATGCAGACCTATCCCGCGGAACGTTATGCCGTGCTATTGTGGGGCGGCGCCATGCCGAACGGGTTCGGTGCCGACGAGACCTCGAACAACGACGCCGTCAGAACGCTTTACGGCGAGCTGACGGAGGCCCTCTCCCTGACCACGGCGGCGGTTGGCCGGCGGATCGATTTCCTCGTGGTCTGGGGCTGCAACTACGGGATGTTCGAGAACGACTTCGTGGTCAAGGAGTACGTGGACGTTACGGCGCGAAGCGAAATCCCCACCTGGAACGCCGAGGACGTAGCCGGCGACGTTCTTACCTGGCTGGCGGCGAATCCCTCGGCCGACGCCCGCGAATGCTCGGCCGCCTGGGTCGATGCTTACATGGACTACGCCACGTCTCAGGGTCGCTGTGCGGGCTGGGCGGCGCTCGATCTGGGGCCCGAGTTCGTGCGGTTGTCCTTGGCGGTCGACACCTTCGCCCGCGAACTGATCAAGGCGGGGGGAAAATACCAACCGGAGATCGCCGCGGCCATGGCCGACACCGTGCATTGCTACGAGATGGAGTTCGACTTGTGTCACTTTGCCAAGAACGTGGCGACCACACCGTCTCTGCCCCAGCCGCTTCGGGACGCTGCCCAGGCGGTAATCCACGCCTACGGATACCCGCCGGACGAAGAGACCCCGCTGGTCAACTTCCGGTTCGTGGAGGGTGCCCGGGCGTCGAACGAGACCTGGCCCGACGGAGACGCCGGCGAACTCCGCGGCTCGAAAATCCGCCAGAGGGACTACGCCGAGGCCCCGATCAACGATCCTCCCGACGTGGTCGGCAGGCCGAGGTATGGGCCGTTCGTGGCTAACAACGCCTGGCACTGGTTCTTGGACGGCGCGACGAGCCTTCCCGCCGAGCCGCTCTTGACCTATGAGTCGAACACGCTGGGCGACACGATCGTGCCGGGTGGTTCGCCTGCCGCTTTCCGTGTGACGCTGCGCAACAGCGGCGGCGTGACCGCCACGGGTATCTCGGCCACGCTTTCCACCACCGACCCCTACGTCACGGTGATGCAGGGCACGAGCAGCCTGCCCGACGTGGCCGGCGAAGGCACGGGCACCACGCAAACCGACTTCGTCGTCACCGTGAACCCCGACGTTCCGTCCGGCCATCGCATCTGGTTCAGCCTGGACATCACGGCCGATGGCGGCTACACCAACGACACGGCGAGCTTCTGCCTGGAAGTCCCTCCCGGCAGGGTTTCTGGCCGCCACGTGTTCTACAACAACTCGGCCTGGGACGGGGATGCGGGGGCCAGTGCGGCGGATGATGCCGCGGTTGCCCCGCACCCGTCGATCCTCGACCCCGCCGATCCCACGCAGCCCGGCGA